>Ga0209780_1004657_pt1 | contig 10619 bp, 8 predicted proteins | sample WorMetexBAHAMAS2_FD_187384 | JGI IMG/M metagenome (GOLD analysis project Ga0209780, IMG submission 187384) | Marine gutless worms symbiont microbial communities from Max Planck institute for Marine Microbiology, Germany - Inanidrilus exumae... | ecosystem: Host-associated > Annelida > Digestive... | reverse complement strand
GCTCTTCTCTCGGTCGCTGTTTGAACTTCATCTCGCCGAAGTGAAGCACGGCTGCCGTACACCGGTACAGAGACATCTTTTCCGTGCTGTCAAAACCGAGAACCGCAAACGAATCCTGCAACACACCAAATACCCGTAAATACCAGTTAACTGCGCTACACTTCATGTTTTAATTTAATGTAACTTACTGAGACCGTCCAGCTACACTGGCCGTAGAACTGCATATTCTGGAGAATTTTTAGAAGCAGATCGACTGACGTAATTGACGATATCTGTATGCACATGGGTATGGGAAATTTAGACGATCAGCTAAATTGCAAATCAGCATCTTTCATTCATAGTCTGATGTCTCTCTTGGTTAGCTTTAAAGTCACGCTGTTACTTTTAGACCTCATCGCATGCACTCAGTGCATAATATGTGCGCCTATTGCTGCAGACGGAGTAGCGTGGTCTGTGTGTCTGTGTGTCTATTGGCCACGTTCGTCAGCCCTGCAAAAACGGCTGAACCGATCGAAGTGCCGATTGCAGTGTAAACTCAGACGGGCCAAAGGAACAATGTGTTAGCTGGGGGGTCAAGATTTCCACGGGACGGAACAATTTTAGGAGTTGTCCGGCCCACTGAAAAGCATTGGGAGCCAGTGCTGCGGCGATTTGGGCAGCAAAAATATCAAGAACGGCGACAGCGGGATAGCGACAGCCTCGTGAAATGCTCCAGACTGTTCAATGTCACATGACATTGCCCCCCTCCGTGAAAAATCCGCCCTCCTGCGATGCAGTCTTTCGTAAAAATTCTGTGACTACTTGTTTCTGGTTGTGGTTGTCGGTGTATCGTTGCCGATGCGTCGAATAAAGATCGACGTATAAATTAGCGTTCTCGCTGACGCCGTAGACGGCCGTCGACGGCCGTCGACGACGAGCCGATGACGGCCGTCGACAGCCGTCGACATCAGTGAGAACGCCACATTAGGCTTTGCAGCGTTACGGTAGAAACGTGAGGCAGAGAGAAATTGGACCTCGACAATCTGCATCTCCTCCTTGTCGTCCATATGGTCGACGGTGAGGCATCCCTGGTTGATGAAGAAGTAGAGACCTGGGTCAAGGTTCACCACCAGCTTCTCTGTCAACACAAATCATTCAGTCATCGGATGCGCTCAAACGAGCGACAAGCATGTGCCGCTCCATAAGTAAGTAAGTAAGTAAGTAAGTAAGCTTCTAAGCTGCACGAAAACATCTATAGTCACTATGTGCCGTGGTCGTCTATAGCCCGAACTACAGTCTACAGTCCTTTCAGTAATTTCTTCCCATACGGAACAGTCATATATGAAACGTGTATGAAGCGTATATGAATTTGTATGGTCATATAAGTATAGAATAGTGCAATATATGTGACATATATGACTTGCCTCATATAGGGCTCTGTCATGTAAAAACATATATGTTCATATAGGTTCATATAGGAATACTGCCACTTTCATATACTAAAAATGCCACAGTCATATATAAGCATATATTTGTTCATATATGTTTCCTATATGATTGTTCCGTATGGGCTTGAAACGTTCGTAGTTCATATCCTTTCGCAGATATGACGGCAAGGCGTTGCTGATTCTCGTGTGTGGAACATCAGCAACTGAGAAACTAGTCTGTTATACGCTACATCTGTCGCTACCTCCGCCGCAGTGTTCTGATAAAGGGTTCTTATGAACCTGCACGGGCATTTTGGTCAAAACTGCCTATTCACGTCCCCTTTGTTTTCTGGGGGATTTTATTATTAACGAAACCGGAAAACGCGTGTCCTCGCATGGAAATATGTTATGTGGCATAGAGATCGTCAAAACCAGTTCACTGTTCAGACTAAGCGCGACGCAGCAACCAAAAAAGGAAGACAAGGAAAAAGACGTAACGGTGACGAAACTGGGTATTGGCCCAGACCACCCACGACGTCGAATCGAAATTAAAGTCTGCAAGAATGAGTAATCTTTGGGAGATAGTTCTACATTGTAAGTTTCGTCGAAATCGGTTTCTGTCGTTCACTTATGCGCGACGGGTGGTCCGCTTAGTCTGTCGTATGTAGTCAAAAACTAAAAAATGATAAACGCAAATCTATACTCAATCAAAGCAAGCGACGACACCTCGTACCGGCGTATTCCGGGCTGTTGCCAGACAGCAGCCAATAGAAGATATGGTAGTTACGCTCGAGACCCGGCTGTTGGTACGTCACACGTGACTTCTCCAGCAGATCTACAGTCACCTAACTGTCATTAGACGATTAAATCACACTTCACAATCATTATATGGTGAATAAACGGGCACGTTGACAGCAGTCTGGAGCGCACTATGTTGTATAAAATATTATTTGTGTACACTAGTTCGCATCTCAAACCAGTATGGCGGTCCTGCTTATTGTCGGGCTGGCCGCGTCGCATGCTGCTCCCAGGGGCCTGATGTGTCATGTTGAGTATGCGCTGCGCGCTCTATTAAGGCTAGAAAAATACGGGACAGACAGATGGACGGACAGACAGGCGGACGGACGCAAGACGCGGCCAGCATGAAAATGCGCCACCGTGACCGATTTTGATAACTAGCAAAATTTGCAAAATTGATTGAGGCACGTAAACGTTAATTATGCCTATAGCAAGTCACAGTTGACACATTTTGGAGACACGGTGTATGCAGTATAGCAAAAGAACTAACAAATACGTATTGTCATAACTAGAGATGTATAGTTCATTTTTCCAACTGGACAGTTTGACTGTTTTCAACGGATCCTCTTCACTTTAGCGCGGCGCATATGTACCATCATTCACCAGCGAATGTGTTTCTCCGGGCCATACGGTGCTATTATTAGTTAAATTATTATTATGCTGGCCGCGTCTAGAGGAAAGCGTAATGCAACGGTTTGGCGTCCGTCCGTCTGTCAGTCTGTCTGTCTGCCCCGTTGGCATGCTCATTGTGACTCACCAGGGGGCAGACGATAAGAAGGACCGACATACTTGTTGCTATTATAACTGTGCTATACTACTACTGCTTCTGCTGCTGCTACTGATGTATACAAATCTCAAAAGAAACGTTAATCAGTAAAAATCGTTGGAGTTGAATGGGCTGTCGACGATGCATAAACGGGCTGTAAGCGATGCACTGGTGAAGCCAAACAAAAAAAAATATATAAGTACATAAAACAGCGAGACGAAGTCAGCAGATTGCATTGCTATTCAACATGGTTTGAATACTTACACGATTCTATGTCAGCGCCGGCAATCTTTCCGTTTGTACCAAAATGAATACGAACAAACTTTCCCTACAACAACCAGAATAATTTGAACGTCATCATCAGACGTGGTGATAGCATAACTACAATGCATACAACAATAACCAATTATCAATAATTACATAAATAAACAAATACAGAAACGAAAATAACACTGTATTTTCTTCATATAGCCTGGTGACTAAATAATGAATGAACGTTTCGAGGAACATCATAATAATGCAGTGTTTAGGGCGCAGTAAACTCTGACGACAATATGTAGAACGATCCAGTGGAAACATACGGTGGAGGCAACGACTTTCGTGTATTTGTTTGATTTATTATGTGGCTAGAAGGTAGGCTTCCGCCGAATATTGTATTCACTTTATGGCGCGCTTTGGCGGTGTTCACGTGTTCGGCTATAACTCCGCTGAAAGTGAACCGATTTGGATGAAATCTGGAACACTCTGAGTACATTGTTGAGCACTGGCCCTGGCTGATTTTGGGCGCGATCCGTGCAGTAGCGACAGCTGGAGAGCCAGGCGACGTTTTTTTGTTTTTTTTGTCCAGTAAATAACGCACGATTTTACCGATTTCCCGTTGGACAAATTTCACGAAATTTGGACACAACAACGTCGTACCTTGCTACTCCAGGCAGCCATAACTCTGCAATGATTACAGTTCGCCGGAAATTCAGTACCAAATGATCCCTCTACGGGACATCTAGTTTCCATTTTTACCGTTAAAATCAATTCAAAATTATTCCATTGGGCTGTACGCGCCGTGTAAGAAACCTACTCCTCAATTTTTGGCGAAGTTTAACGCCCGTTCAGTAGTGTCATAACGTTGACGCTCTGAGTGAGGGATACAAAATTTGGAAAATGGGGTGGTTTGGGGTAGTTAGGGTTACTCACGGTCACTAAAAATAGCGCCATACGATAGATCGCATACAAGTTCCTATTAGCCTTCCATAGTAACTATGTTACTATCTCACACCGTTTCTGAGACATAGCGAGATAATGGTCGAAAATCGGCGATCTGATCCAACCCCACCTCTATTTGGTGCCCCCGTTGGAGTGACCCCGTTGAAATTTCGACGACATTTTTGGCATCTGCAAACTAGAGTTCCCGGGCTATCGTAAGGTGTTGTTTCTGGTTTAGCCATTTTTGTGGAACTCCAACTTGTGACAGACAGACGGACAGACAAACAAACAGACAGTCAGACAGACGGACACGGTCGACACACGATGACAGCATATACCGCGCTAGCATAGCGTCGCGCGGTAACAATTAGATGTTGCTCGACTCACACAGTTGAAATGTTAATGTTAATGTAAATGTTACTCACTGACGCATTTAAAAACGCAATCATCATCGCTGTTATCGTGTTTTCTGTTGCATAAATTGGAAAATCGTCCATTCGTCATACATCACGTTGTACGGCTCGTGTAAGTGCAAGTGCACTTGATCCATACCTTTACTCAGTTTTGTAATATAATATTACACAGATCTTTACCAACCGCGTTAGCCGGTAATGTAACGCAATCAGTAACTTTCGTCTCTCCGTCCGTCCGTCCGTCCGTTCGTCCGTTTTTCCACTTTATCTTTTGAACCGACTGACCTCTTAACTTCCGTTTTTTGTGTCTGCCTGTGGATCATCAAATAGCCCGCCTGGGATTAAAAGTAAAGGTCATAGATCAAGGTCAAAGGTCAATGTACAGCGCGTATTGGCGTAGTAACGCAGTAACGCGGTCGGTCTGACCTCGATCGTCGATCGACGACAGTTTTTCTCGTTTCATTTGCGTTTATTTTCTGAAGTGGTTCTGTGCGGTCATTGAGCTGGTTAACTGTCGGTTTTTTCGGCGAATGTTAAACGAATACGTTAAACAGGTCAGACATTTGCGTGTGGTATTTATAATATCAATACTCACGAAACGCGACGAGTTGTTGTTGCGGACGGTCTTGGCGTTACCGTACGCCTCTAATGCCGGGTTAGCCTGCACAATCTGGTCCTCGAGCGACCCTTTCTTCTGTACACGAATAAAAACTCACTTTGCCATTTCATGACTAGTCTATCATACACATCTATCCTATACTATCGTATTTTATAACGTCATTCTGTAATAACTACCGTAACGTGTAACGCCTTGAAGGCTGGGAGCACAGGATCCTGCGATTTATTTATTTATTCATTTATTTAAAAACTACGGAGAACATATAATAGCGATCGTTATTATAGACATGGTTAAGAACACCTTTATTCGTTATAAAACAATGGTAGACGTTATAAAAATACAAGAAAATAAATAAACGTCCCCAGGCCGCCACCTAGCCAACTGGACCTGTATGTCGTTGTCGTCTTTAATTCTGACCCATTCGCTCCATTATGTGAACACATGACGTCGTCCACGAAACCGGAAGTATATAACATATTGCACTGCCGTTAGAGGAAGACTGAGTAACATGTATACAAAGAAGTTTGGTGAAATTTGGACGTGTGGTTTTTGAGATATGCGAGCAGACAGACAAACTAATAGAAAACAGTAAAACAGACAGACAGACAGGCAGACATACAAAGACGCTGATCACAATACTCCGCAACATACCTGGGACGAAGCAATAATAGCGATTGGAGTCGATACCTCTCCTGATGACTCATCTTCCTTCTTTGAGGCGGCAGCAACCAGTGCGAAATACGAGATGACTTTCTTCGTGTTTTCAGTCTTCCCGGCACCAGACTCGCCGCTGCGATAGAGCACGGCAAAACAAAGTAAGTAAGTAAGTAAGATACATCGACGTCGCTAAAGCCTTTGATAGCCGTAAGTCATTATACGCTGTTAGTAAAGTTGTAACAATGCGGAGTATGTGGCTCTTTGCTTAATTGGACTGGTGATTTTTGACAGGTCGCACACAGCAAACACGAGTTGGTAGATCCTTGTCCGAAATAAATGTTATTTTTAGTGTTGCGATTCAAACCAGCTGTCTTGGCCCTGCTTTGTTTCTTCTCTATATTAGTGCTTTAGTAGATGCGTTTTCAAATGGTGTCGTGGTTAAACACTTTGCAGACGATGTTAAACTGTATTCCAATTGTATGATTAAGGTTAATGATATTGATTCGGAGTTGCAAACTAATTTGGATAAATTATGTAAATGCGCAAATAATTGGCAAAATCCGATTTTATATACGAAATGTAATGTGCTTGAGATAGCCTAGATAAACCAATCTGCTCCCAGTATAGGATGGTTAGCTGGACTGTTGCGCCGGTAGAAAATGTTGTCGATCTTGGCGTGATTATGGACAACTAATTAAAATTTTCGAGTCATATTAATGGAATTGTAAGTAAAGTTCATAAACGTGCAAATTTTGATTATTCGATATTTCATGTCACGCGATTTGCCGTCGTTGGTCAGAGTTTCTATAGCACACGTCCGACCTACATTAGTGCACTGTTCGGTCGTCTGGAATCCCTGTATTTTAAAAGACATCAATAATTTAGATTCGGTACAACGTAAATTCACGAAAAGACTTCCCCGAATGATAAATCTCTCTTACCATCAACGTATAGCTAAACTAAAACATGAACATGTTCAATTTGTTTCGACTTTGTACAAAGGACAAAATTTCACGAAAAACTCGTTGGACATTGTTACCAAAATGGCAAAAATGTCGAAACAACGTTCGACTTTATCGAGGCAACATTCAACTTTGTCGAAAAAATCGTTCGACTTGTAGCATTCGACAATGTTGCTTCGACATTGTTGCTGGTGTGGACGGGGCGTTACAGCGTTATAGCATATGAACAGTATGGATATTATCAATATGAAAACAACGATCAATTGAACGATGTGATCAGGTTCATAGAAGAAAAACAAACAACCAACGAATACTATCTCCTCGTACACGTAAGAATAAGGTCTTTCATAAAAATGCAGAATTATTTTCATTTGGAAAAAAATGAAAATACTCATTCCACTCACGTAATCAGCATGGATTGATTCTCACGATCTGCGTAACAGACACAAAATCAAACTGTTAATTTCTTCTTTTTTAAATTAAGCTTCAATTCAGTTAATTTTACAGTTTTTAAGCCTCTTCGAATTACAATATATTGTGTAAACAATTCTGGGAAGCATAAACTGATCTACGCTTTAACGCATTCATTATCTGGAGATACTAATTAATAAAATGATAAATAATAAAGTTAGGCTCAGACGTTTGCGGTCCTTCCGTCGAAGACCGTCGGAGATTGAGCAATATTTCTGCGAGCTGTAGGCCTATACCAACGTGGCGTAGCTACGAATCATTTAAGCGGTTACTGAGCACATTCCAGATTTAGCTCATCTCAGTCGCTCTGTGAATGCTGCTTATTTCCGCCGTAGACGTTTTCTTACTTACTTACTTGCGGTACAGAGAAGGGCGTAGATTACGCCGTTGAGAACTCGATAACGTCTTCTCATTATAAACGAACGTGCTAGTTGACATCAGCAAGGGCACGCCGGCAGTTCAACTGTGCTTCGACAAAATATTCCAGTTCTTAACCCTTTAACTACCAGACCGAAAAAATATAATACCAAGTCAATGCATGGGTAATAGCCAATACCGCAGGCAGCATTATATCCCATACCACGGTTATAAGCATAGCCTACCTAGCGTCGCCGGATTCATCCGGCAGTCTGGGGATTATTATTTATTTCATCCGCCGGAAATATCTGGCGGGCAAGGCAGCGAAAAGGTTAACTGCGGGTCCGGCTAACACAGGTTGACCTCTATACTGGTTGTTAGCCGTCGCGGAGATATGATTTTCACCGCCGTTTGTCTGTCGGTCTGTTTCGCACACGACTTCTCAAACACCGATGCACCACCAAACGTGACACGATGAGTCATACAGGAAACACATTTATTTTGAGGTCAAAAGGTCAAAGGTCACAAAAACATTGCCGGCCGGCGTGGATTTAATTTGTACTCTTGTGAGTGCTGGCTTCTTCTGATTGTTGTTGTTGTTGTTGCTTGTTCATCGACTAAGTTAATGACTGGCAGCGAAACGAAGTTTGTGCGTCAAAGCTGAGACCAGCGATATCTAACGAACTCGAACAACTGCGTACGCAGGCAGCGACTTGACTGACCGACAAGCATGCTGGCGTAGGCGTTGTCGGCGATCGAGAAAAGATGAGGAGGCATCTCGGTACGTCGTTTACCGCGGTACTTTCCGACGACGTTCGGCGAGTAGATTGGCAGGCGACGGTACGGGTTGATGACGACGCAGAACAGACCTGAGTACGTCTGCAAACACGGCGCCACCCACCGCATTCGAGGTCGCACCGACCACTTTTACGATGGCCGCGTCTAGCGGTAAGCGTAATGTATCGGCCTGGCGTCCGTCCGTCCGTCCGTCTGTCTGTCTCATATTTTTTAACATTAATACGGCGCTCGACGTCTTTTTTCTAACGTTAACACGGCTCGGCGAATACTCAACGTGACTCACCAGGGGGCAGCATGCGACGCCGCCAGTGTACATTGCGACCCTACAATAAGGAGTACTGACATACTTGTTCATCTTTTCACCGTGAACTTTGTCGTACATCGCGACAATACCGCTTGTTACAAACGGCAACTTGACACGACCCTCTATACGACATTGTGTGATTCAGTGGCGTATACACAGGGGGACATGTGGACGTGTCCCTCCAAATTTCACACCGGGAGGACAGTCATGCAAAAGTTTCGCAACTTTTTTGACACATAATGAAGCAATAGCAGGTTTTACAAGCCAAAGTCTAGGCTTGGACACCCCCTCCCCACACCACACCCCCTTGGCGTCTTCGGCGCCTCGTTCCTCACGCTCGCCATGATTTTGTCCCCCACTTTTTAAACCGTGGATACGCCCGTGGTGTGATTTATCCGGACTCCCGCCCAGCGACTGGGACTTCTCATTGCCACGTGAGGCGGGTATCATACCAGTTCTGAGCGTGACCCACGAGAACATCCGCATCAGCTTGAGTAGAAGGCTTCTAGTGCTTCCCGCCTGACCTGCCTTTCGCAGAAACTCATCGACTTTCTGCTATACACGCTCAGACAACAATGCGACACCGCCTGGTCCTCCTTATTGTCGGGCCGAAATCTACGCTTGCCTCGTCTCGTGCTGCCCCCTGGTGAGTCACGGTGAGTATGCCGACAGAACAAACAGACGGACGGACAGACCGACGGACGCCAGACCGTTACATTACGCTTTCCGCTAGACACGGTCACGGTAATAAGGTCTCCAGCCACAAAATGTCGTCCTTGATGTTAGCAGAGGTCCAGTCTCAATAACGTTTAAGTGGCACTATTGCAAATATCACCTACTACGGCTCCAGATTATAGAGCATACTGCATACCTCTTGCCTTCCGCAGAAATTAATCTAAAAAAACGTGACTAATCCGGATCTTGGGACAGAATTTTTATTGGACCGGACTACCGATTGAACTTTAACACACGCGGGGAACCGGAAACCGTAGGCGCTTTACCGCTAAGCGACGAAAACCAGGCTCATTTTGTTTTCAGTATCCTAGGCATAATATCTGAGAGTAAAATTAATGAAAACACCGGAATGGCGTTAACTAAAACTAAAAGCCGACTCAAGACGAAAAGAACGCGCATGATAACTTACGTAGATGTATCCGGCGGTGTATCGCGCTCTGAGATTGTACAGAACAGACGCTTCGTTGAGATACGTCAGATCGGCCATATCTTCCAGCTTCTCGAACTTCGGGGGATTCATCTGTTGAATCAAGTCCTTCTTCAACGTTTTCTCCTACAATTTTTAAACTGCACGTAAACCAGACACGTACAGTCGGCTAAAGGTTCCTTCACACTGGATGCGTTGCGTTGCGGCGTCGTGCGGCATGTTGTGTCGTTTTTGTCGCATGCCGCAAGACGCCGCAACGAATCGCAACGCAACGCAACGCATCTGGCCTGAACGAACCTCAAAGCAGTAGAAATTTGTTTTTTTTTATATACATATATTTTTGTCAATCTGCTTTTATTCTTTTGACAATGTTCAAACCTCTACCCCCAGATTATAGTCGTTTAATTTTCTCTCTCAAATATAGCTAGCGCGTTACTAATTTCTGAAGCCATATACTGGTCTCAAATGATTTCGAAGTTATCGGGACCACAAACGAATTAAGTCGAGGAAGTGAAAATACGTCATCGAAAGATTGGAATGGGCAATCCACCACTATCGCCTCCATTTTAACCAAGGCCGTTTTCCTGGGTTAGACGGTTACCCTCTTTTGCACTTTTTTCGGAATACCCTTTGGAGATAACTGTCATAAATTTTAACGGACCCAATGCCCTTCCTAACACCCAGACAACAATGTCAACTGTCAAAG
>Ga0209780_1004656_pt1 | contig 10620 bp, 6 predicted proteins | sample WorMetexBAHAMAS2_FD_187384 | JGI IMG/M metagenome (GOLD analysis project Ga0209780, IMG submission 187384) | Marine gutless worms symbiont microbial communities from Max Planck institute for Marine Microbiology, Germany - Inanidrilus exumae... | ecosystem: Host-associated > Annelida > Digestive... | reverse complement strand
GGTCAGGGCTGGCACTGAATAAGTGCCAGTCCGGGCTTAGCCAGACAGTAGGCCACGCCTAGAGGGGGCGCGCTTAGAAATACCTGACAAGCTGCTCACGCCTACTTAACCCTTCCTCCACCCTACATAACTCGCACATACACCTCACACACCTACCAATTCCCCTCCTCTCCCTGGGCTGGCGCATTGGACCGCCATAAAGGTCTCAGCGCTGGGGTCCAGAGTAGGCTGGACCCCTGCCCGCAATAACGAATGAACGAACGAACGACCCACCTCTTCAGAAAACCCAGTTTTCGACAGATTTTGCTTAATAGTGCCACAGCCTTAAGGGCTAGCGAAAAAAGGAAGTCGACAATGCGCTTTTCATCGAGCCATAGATGAACCCTGTGCACCAAAGGGTGGCTCAAAATGAGAATTTTTAGGTCGACTCCTCCAAGTCGACCTAATAAAGTGGGTCTCAAATGTCCGTCCGTCCGTCCGTCCGTCCGTCCACGATTTAAGTGAAATTTGGTATGTAGTTAGAGGTAGATGAGTGATGCATGACAGTATGCAGTATGACCCGATCCACGGTCAAGGTGACGAGCCCTTGAAAGTCTGAGCTACTGCCAGTCTGCGATGTGCAGCTGCGCCACGAATACCCGCAGCTGTGGCGTGTGCAAGGAATTTTGTGTCAAAAATTATTAAAATCCGACAACTATTCCTCAAGTTATAGCCAATAATATGAGTGGATGTTTTTTTCTGAAACACGGTGTACAAAGTTTTCCTGAGATGCCTCGTTGGCCAAAGTGGTTACTGGTCGTCAACTGGAATGGGCCAGAGTGTTATTTTAGACGACAGAATGTTTATTAGTTACAGCTCAACTTTCACAGCAGCACTTAACGTCCACAGGATACCGGTACATGATATTTCACTGCAGTGACAAGACTTGTCATAGTCCAGAGTCTGTGTCATTTGCAAAGCAATGAAGTAGGGATTAATGGGAAATTTTTGAATGGAATGCAGTTAAGACTTAATACTGGGGATAATGTATATTCAATATTTGCAGAAAGATATTATTGATATCATTGTCTGCGTTATCATGCTTGGTCACTTTAGTCTGACAGGCTTTATAAGAGTTGTAAAGAATATATAATGTTTTTATTGTTGTTGCTTGTAGAGGGTGTCTGACAGTCTGTCAATGGAACACAGGTAGTCCATGGATACTGAAGGAATATTGTTTATGCTTGCTTACGTATTGGTGTCCGTGTGTATTGTCTGCCCGCCAACAGAGTTTATTAGTGCAGGTCTGACAGTGCAGAATGTGCTGGCACCATTGCTAGGCAGTGAACAGATGGATTTTGTCCACTACCACATCCGTCGCACTACCAGCACCATGCTCATTCATGCAGTGCTTCCTGTTGGTAAGTGGAAATAGAATTTTTGTTAGTTGTTTTGTAATAACAGTTAGTGGCGTATTTTGCTGTGCATTGACCTAATGAGGCAAGGTAACCCATACCACTGGTGTGTAAAAGTCCTCGAATTTGACCATAGCTTATTCAGGGAACTGAATAGTGCTTGAAAATGAAAATGACTACGGGAATCTGGATTTGTGGTGGTCTTGTGAAGTCTCTGCTATTATTGTTTTATGAATAGACAGCTAAGAAAGCTGAGGTTAGAAATCTTAGTGATGCTTCGTTAACGTTTTTTCCATATCTGCTGAATATCTGCAGAAAATTTAAATTTTTAATTTCCCAAGGTGGTGTAGCAACATGCCTAAGGTGACGTAGGTGGTGTCATATGGGTTTTGTAGCACATTTTATACGCTTTCCAGCAATACAAAAATTTTGAAAATCGGTTAAGATTTGACAAAGTTACGGAGAGTTTAAAGGTGTGATGTTTTTTGAGACAGTGTAAATATTTTGTGGTGTTCTGTGCAGGTTATTATATCGGCATGATCTTTTTTGATAATAGCATCAGATCAGACTTACTTTATCCATGGAATCTGCCAGTGTATTGGAAACTGTATTTAATAACAAGTGTCAGCGTTCTGTGGCTTGCTATGGCATTTGCTGTTTGGTGGTCACAAAGTGCTTGGTCTCATCATCCGATTGTGAAAAGGCTGCAGTGTCTTGCACCAGCTGATCACACATGGCGAGCAGTAGCGTCATCCATCAATACCGAATTCCGGCGATTTGACAAATTTGTAACTGGGGTAAATCCTGGTCGTCGAATCATTGTGACCGATTCTTGGTTGTTACGGACGTCAGCATACAGTGTTGATGTTGCGCGGCAACGCGATGTTCATTTAGCCGTTGTTGGTAGTGATGAACATGAAATGTCACCTGAAATGTCTACTGGCGTTCAGTTCCTTAACATCGACGTGGCTGGTGTCAACACGAAGCCATTTAGAATTCGGTAATGTATGAGCTGTAAATTTTTGTTTACGTTATTTGTTACAGAAACAGTAACATACTCTGTATGCCTATGCTGTATTTGTGGTTGACTTGGTTTTGCTCAGTAACCATCTGTCACTTTTAATGAATGCAGTTAAGTGATGTACATTTTGTTTTTCTTGATTAGTGCATTTACATATAAGTATTGGTGACACTGCTTTGGTATTTGCAGTAAGCTGTGTAGAAAAATCTGCACTTGCCAACTTTTATTCAATTCCATCACCGATGTTTTTACTATGAACAGACTACGATAGAATTTTATCTATCTTAACGGCGCCATATATTGTTAGCTTATTTTATGTATATATACACACACATATATTTTATCACTGTATTACTGACATTCATTCTTTTCTGTTTGCTTACAGCAGTTTGTCTGTTTCAAAATAAAACAGAACTGAACTGAACTTATTCTAACCATAGCTCAGGATAACTGTATAATCCAGTAAATCCACTGCACTAAAACAGCAAAAACTAAATAAATTAGGCCTATAAATTGTGCTTGAAACACGTGCACTGTCGATTGCCAACTTTAAATGTCACTACTGTTGGCTTTTGTCAGTTTTCTTCCGTGAATTTACCAGATTCTTGATTATTTTATTTTCATTTCTATTTTACTGTTCTCCTGAAGTTGTTGAATGTAAAGTTTTGATCTTGATCTGTAGACCTAGGTGCACAGTCTTGGTCTTCGGTGTATGGGCTCCTGGGCTGTAATGTGCCCTGATTTATTTGTTGATTCTGGTGCTATATAAATAGTTTGTTTGCTTACTTAACTTCCTTCCTTAGGCTTACTTTCTTCCTTACTTATTTACTTCTGTACTTACTTACTTCCTTACTTACTCACTTTATGAGAATAGGCCCATTCCGTTTCGAAGCTGGAAGTCATAAAAGGTGACCAAACCTGGCTTTAGTTTTTTTGTGTTGTTGTATACTTCATTGTGGATGCATGTTTGCTTTTGTTGTGTTAGATTTACTTTTTCAGTCCTCCTTAGCCAAGAGATTAGCTGGGAACAACGTCTCTGAAATGGCCTATTTTGTAGCAGATGGGACGTAAAACCTTAACTGAATCAATCCTCCTGACGGCAATGCGATATGTTATGTACTTGCAGTTTTGTGGATGACTTCAGGTTTCCATATAATGGAGGGAATAGGCCCGAATCAAAGACAACACGTATGTATTATTCAGTTCACCAGGTGGTGGCATTGGGGCAAAGTCTGCCGTTTTCGACTCCATCTTATTTGACTGAGATATTTTGTTATCAGTTGGATAGTACCTGTACATATGTTCACATGCGGTATCTGCCCAGACCACCCATATGATTGCATCTGGTGTAATTTTGGCAATCTGTAAATATCAAGTTTTGTAAGGTTCTCTAAGCATTTTTGGAGACATCATTTGTCACTGTTTTGGCCCTTGGCTTATGCCAGTTTTATTTGCCACTTTTGACAAATATAATGTGATATTTGTAACAGGTTGAATGCTACGGAATATGGCGATCTAAAGGACAAACTTCGAAGTCCAGTTATGAACATCCGTAACATCATCATACGACAGACGCTGTCTGAAAGATTTCTAGAAGCTTTCCGATTTCATGTTGAGCAAAATGAGGTGTACCGAAAACCCCCAGACATGGTAACACGTGATGATAATGCTTTGATATCAGTATCAGTATCCATTTAGTCATGGCTGGTAAATTCTGAACAAAAAAATATGGAATTTAATTGCAAAAATAAGAGATTGCGACAGAATGCTTGTACAAGAATTGTAGGAGAACCACGACTAAAAATATCCATTAACTGTGTGTATGTATTTTAGAATGGTGGCATTCTAGATATTAAGAACTGTGTGGTGATAATGCCCACCATGGATAGCCACAAGTGCCAACCCTGACAGTTTGTTGAGATAATATTGACGAACTTACGGATCTTGTGGCGGAGCCCTTAGTTTCTCTATAAAACAAGAATCTGAGCCTGTGCAGTGAAACTACAGAGCAGTCTGTTCGGTTAAAAATTTGGCTAAGTTAATTCTGTGTCATGGTCGGTTGATAATGACAGTTGGTGAAGTTGTCCTAGTTGTCATCTGCGTCTGTGACAGTGTCAGTCAAGTGCTGTCAGTGAAGTCGAGCAGTCAGTGTTACTGAACAACTTGTATCAGTTGCACTTCCTTTCGTGTACCTTTAGTGCAAAAATAGAGTTTGCACTGTTATTATGACAGGAAAGTCCCGAGATTGGAGGTCTTTGGTGTTGCAGGCAGTGATTGGTAGTAACCAGTTACAGTAATGCTTGTTACTATACCTAGATACTTTTTGAAGTGCTGTAAAACTTTTTAATGTGGCTGCCCTAAAAGTTGGCGATTTTGCATGCAAAATTATTGTGGCATCTTTTATTTTGGCGAATTCAAGCTGCACAATTCCAACACATGAGTAAATGCCAGTTAAAGTTGGTACAGTATCAATATTCACGCCCTTGAATTTTACGGCTTTGTTAAGCTCGTGAAATTTGCAAAATAAAGGGCATGTGAACATAAAGGGTTTTACAGTAAGTATTACAGACTTTGCAGTAACTAGTGACTTTCTGCATAAAGTAACTACTGTAGGCAACTGGTTGCATTTATAAGTAACTAGCAACACAAATCACTTTCACCATATTAGGATATGGGCTTAGAGGTACAGTGGAGTTACTTAAATTTACTTTATCTTATTGTTTATTTAATAGTTGGATCAACAGTTATTATAATTCTGGTTATAGCCATGTGAGCAATACTAAGTATTGTGTAAAAATAAATATAATTGATTTCGTTGCAGATATTTTACTGCACATGATATATCAGGCCTCAGTAAGCGAGTAGTATCTTAGTGGCACATCATGTTATAGGCTATTCGGTGCCTTTAAAAGTTCGATAACTAAATTATTAGGTGATAACTAACAAATGGTAACAAGAGTGTTCAAAGTAATTTGGTGCTCTGTATGGGCTGCATGGCGGTAATGTGCCTTGATTTGTTTGTTGATTCTGGTGCTATATAAATTGTTTGTTTGCTTACTTAACTTCCTTCCTTAGGCTTACTTTCTCCCTTACATATTTACTTCTGTACATACTTACTTCCTTACTTATCTACTTTTTTGAGGCCCATCGCCTTGCGGCAGTAAAACTGACAAAGCCAATGACACATTTGGTAGACTTACAAATATATGGCACAAGAAGCTCAGCTATTGCAGAGGGACTGTACGAAGCACTATGATTGTTGAATCTTGTCAGTTGCTGCACGGCTGTACAAATACCATATGAAAAGTCTTGCAGTAGATGAATTACCTTGAAGGTCATTTAAGGTCATCGGAATTGCCGCTATTTGATAGCTCATATGTCACATTCTGTTAGTGGTGTATGATAACCGACTCTATCTTGCACCATTTCCGAGATATTACCACATGAACAGTGTACATGCACTTTCTGATTCATGTGTAAACATACAGTAATTAATACATGTTATATTTCCAAACGTATGAGATTTAGAAAGGTTTCAAACAGCAAAAATGACGACCTTTAAGGTCACTCAACCTCATTGGCATTGGTTCCATTTGATAAGCCACATACAATTTCCTATGAGTCTTCCACTGCAACTATGCACCTAACTTGCACCATTTCGGAGATATTATCAGTGATTTCCCCTAAATTGTAGGAAGTCGTGATCTGAACACATCTCCTTTGGGGTAGTCTGTCTCGTATGCATAAGTACTTCTCAGCATCAATCTGCACCAAATTTGAAATATCCAGCCTTTGGAGGCCCAAAGTTTAAAAATGGGTCATGTGACGCTTACTGTGCCCATCAGGGGTAGTTTGTCATCCCAAGGCAAACATTTGACATAGCCTGCTTGTATGATGCCAAAAAGTCTAGCTTAGCATTTCCAGAGATATGATTGGGCCCCAAAAATTTAAGTGAGTCACGTCACCTGACCATGCTGTTTTCAGGGTGATTTGTCAAAGTCTTACTACAATATACCTACTTTTCACATTCAATGTATCTACCTCCACCCATTATGAAGATATCAAAGCCAATACAAAATAGGATGGTTAGGAGTCTATCAACGCCACTGAAAATGTCACCATTCGATCAAGTTCCTATTAGCCTTCTGAGTCCCTATCTTGCACCATTTCTGAGATATAGTGAGATATTGTTCGAAAGTCGCCGATTTTAACCTACCACATATATTTGTCCCCGCTGGAATTTGACCGAGATCTTTGTCGTCAGAAGACTAGAATCTCTGGTTTAACTTATGGCGTTGTTTGCGTGATTCTGTGTTTAGCCATTTTGGTAGAGCTCCAATTAGTGATTGCATTTGAACGTCTGTAGTAGTATATCACTCAGCAATGTTGAACTGCGTGCAGCTGCTGGACCCGTGCGTCGGCTGCATGCAAGCTGTGGCCTGCATCAAGCTGTCGCGGCGTTGTGCTGACGACACAGACACGACGTCACCGTGTCGCAACTGCCAGTGTCGACCGATGTGGTGTCTCGAATGCATGGGTCGCTGGTTTGCCAGTCGCCAGGATCAGAGTCAGCCAGAAACGTGGCTGAGTTGTCGATGTCCGTGTCCCACCTGCCGCTCGCCATTCTGCATGCTCGACGTCTGTCGGGTCGTGTCGTAGTAGCACAGTCCGTTGCATGCGGTGTGTGTGTGTGTGGCACATGATGTCCCCAGTATGCGGTGTGTGTGTGTGTGTGTGTGGCGCACTGTTCCTGCATTTGATGTAGAGCGTACCAGCACCGACGTTTACAGGAATATCACTCAGACTGTGATGGGAACAGTAAAAACAGTGGGACTTACACAGATCTCCACTGTGGCAAACTATGGAAAACAGGTGTGTGTGTATATATATATGGTTCGTTGATGTTTTTGTTCATCTGACAGTTTACCTGACCTCAGTGTTAGAATTACTAATACCCCTGGTAGGGCCAGGCTCCAAATAGAGTCACCGGCCCCCAAAAGGTGTTAAAATTGAACTTCTGGGCCACAGATAAACCAAAATAAGACCATAATATGCAACAAACTTGTCTAGCAGTTGACTTGTCTAGCAGCTGATGTATATAAGCCTTACACTGACTCAAATTCAGGCCTACTGTTTTTATTATTTATTTATATTCAATTGTACACAAAGACAAGACAGAAACAGAAAAAGATAAGACTCGAAGAACGTATATTGTAAATACTCTGCGGGGCAAAAACGGTCTTCACACGTTCGGCAACAACTCTGCCAAAAGTGAACTGATTTGGATGAAATCTGGAACAATATGAGCCAAATGTGGGGGGCTGGCCCTGGCAGATTTTGGTCGCGGTTTGCGCAGTAGCGACAGTTTGAGGGATAATATAATTTTTCCAAAAAATGCAAAACTGCTCGCAAAATTTCCAGGTCTTGCGACTTCAGGCCATCATAACCCGCAATGATTACAGATGCCGGAAATACACGGCCAAATGGTCCCTCTACGGGATGTCTAGTTTCCATTTTTACCGTTAGAATCAATTCAGTCTTTCCGCTGGGCTGTACGCTGACCACCAGAACGGTACCTACCCACATTTTCGGCCGTTGTCGACGGTCACCGTGGATGTCTTGCCTAGTCATGATGCAATAGTAAACAAACCGATGTGGGCGTGGCAGCTGTGCGACGTTGCGTGAGTAAATAAGTAAACAGTTGTGTCACCTGTCTAGTATGCCGGTGGGAAACGCCCTCTTCGAGCCTATATTGCAGCGTGTCTCCAGATACACTGTGACCCGTCTAGTTTAAACTTGAATGAGACTTGTAGTAGAATGATTACTTACTAAGTGAAATACAAACCAGACACTTTCTTATTGAAAGTCTCATTTTATACGCTGGTACTTTCTTCCGGTTGTTTCGGTAGAAGCAGGTAACTATTTGCGTCCAGCTTATATAGCTGTCCCTACTCGCGTGCTTTTTAAGGTCATTTCATCTATGTCTCAGCCATGTAACGTAGACGCCGAGACACCTGCCCATATAGTATACACTCGTGGAAACCTGTTGATCAACTTAGGACATGTAGACCAAGTTGCCAAGACCTGTTTCTGACACCTACAATATGTTTAAAGTGTTAGTGCATTTGATCCTAAAGGTATATTTCAATCTGCAACATTAGTTGCTACAGCATTATTATACCACTTAAACATGATCTTTACAGTTACAGCCAAACAATTAACTTTAACTTTTCCGCCCCTCTGGGGGGGCCGGAAAAAAAATTTCTGCTCGCGAATGCGGCCCCCATTAGCATTTTTGTATTCTAACATTATCTGACCTGCTTGAACTTCTCCACTGCTCGCCTTGAACATGATGTTGTGAATGCTGTTATTGTTTGCGTGAGCTAGGTAGTGTTACAAAGTAAGTTAATAAGTTAGGCCTAACTGTTGCTTTATTGGTCTCAAGTTTTATTACCGCACGACGCTATGCTAGCGTGGTACATGCTGTAGTCCTATGTCTGTCAAATGGCTCATACAGTTTAAGTTGGCTTCCCTTACCTACAAACTCTTACTCACCGGTACCCCGTCATACCTGTCTGAACGCCTCCATGCCTACGTTCTTTCTCTCACCTTGCGATCATCCCCGCTAACTTGTACGTCCCTCGCACTAATCTTCATTTCGATTCACGCCCGTTTCATATTGCAGCTCCCAAGTACCAACAGTCTGGAATTCTCTCCCTACTACTCTTTGTTCGTCTCAGACCTTAAACACCTTCCGAAAACATCTTAATCTTTCCCAGTCTGTATTTAATAGCCCCTAGCGCCTTGTCCAGCGCTTCTGATTCATTTTACTGAATGATTGTGGCGCTTAATCATATTTTACTTACTTATCTGTCTGTCTGACACACACTGGTATTGCAGCAAAATGGCAAAACTTAGGATCACGCAAAAACGCCGCACAATATCCCATGGAGTTTTCTAACGTCAAAGATCTTAGTGAAATTCGAATGGGTCTCATCAACGGGAACAAAAATAAGGTGTGGTAGGTTAAAATTGGTGATTTTCGACCAGTATCTCATTATCTCGCTATATCAGGCTAATAGGATGTCGTGTGTGCTCTAGTGATCCATGACTACCTCAAACCAGTTGAAACCACCCCATTTTCTGTCACCTTTCATATCTTCTTAATTGGCGGAGACAGAAGCGTCGCCAGGTCCAACAAAGTGGGGTGGACAATATGGGGTGAGGTGTCCCCAGTCATGGGTTGGGTGTGAGGACGGGGCATAGTCCCTCCCCCAAAAAATGAAATTTTCTTTTGAAAAGGCGTGTTTGGGCACATTTTGAGCTCGCTGGTGTGGAGATTACCTTGATGTAACAGCCTCAGTTCTGGTGTGTTCATACCTCAATGGTTCATACTGTTACAAACCTTTTTTTACTATACTGAAACTGGTTAACATGTACAGCTATCTGAAATTTCCCAGTCAAGTGTACCACAAGCCTATGCCACATACTAAATTTATCCATTTCAATATCACTCGCACTAAACACGCTATACTGTAAACATAGGCCACTATGGCCTATTCTTTGGAACAGATAGACAGTCTAAGGTTAAGCACAGTAAGCTTCTTGCCTTACCTACCCATACTGCCTAGTACGCCATCTAAACTCAGCGGATCTGCATCAATCTCAGAAATACCCTCTGGCAAAAGTGGGGTAGCCCCGTGGCGACGCTGCTGGGCGGAGATACAGATTTCAAATTTGGTACGTAGATTGATTGTACAACCTATCGAATTACGCCGATTCCGATGAACTTGCGTGACCTTTAGCTTGTGCAACCTTTATTCAGGTGCGATTTTTCAAACAGTTTTGTAGCAGTCAACAAGCTTTAACTGACGTTCGTAGTACTTTGCACTGTGCCTCTGTGATATCTGAGCTTCTTATTATCCACACATGCCGATAGGCAAGGTGTGGACATATCGTTTACTGTTTGTTTGTTTGTACGGTTACGGATTTCTCCGCCGAGGATAAAGCTAGCGGCGTCAAATTTTGCACGGCGGTTCATCGGCGTCCAAGGCAGGGAATCTCTCATATTTGTGAACTTTGCTCCCCTATAAGCAGGGTTGTTAATATCGAATATCGATATCGATACTATCGACGATACTTTTGAAATATCGATATCGGTATCGACGATACTTTCGTATAAAAGTATCGATCGCGGTATCGACG
>Ga0209780_1004655_pt1 | contig 10620 bp, 7 predicted proteins | sample WorMetexBAHAMAS2_FD_187384 | JGI IMG/M metagenome (GOLD analysis project Ga0209780, IMG submission 187384) | Marine gutless worms symbiont microbial communities from Max Planck institute for Marine Microbiology, Germany - Inanidrilus exumae... | ecosystem: Host-associated > Annelida > Digestive... | reverse complement strand
CGTTGAATTTGCGGATAAAATTTTGATATTTGCTGTTTTAGAACGGCGGCTTTTACAATAAAGAGAAACTGAAGCCAGTTTTTGTTTTTATAATATTAATATATGATCAACAAGCTGTCACGCCGCTCTGCGGCGGGATTGCCTGTACCCGTCCGTCCGTCCACGTAAGCCACTCGCGTGGCGTGACATCTTCACAGTCCGATTATCATAAAATATAGATAGTACAAGGATATGCAGGGTCTTGGCCCATCTCTTTATGTCATTATGGAATGTGACCTCCAATCGCAGTCTCAGCGGGATGCATTAATAAAGTACCCCGACGACACCAACCTGTTGGTTCCTTAACACACGGATTGCCAGCTAAAATATGAAGAGTTTGGTCACATTCAGAACTGGACTTTGAAAAATAAAATGACTATTAACCACAGGCAAAAACCAAAGACTTGGTATTTCGTAGACCTCATCCTACTAAATTTGATATGCCTGATCCACTCGGTGGAATTGCTCAGGGGCGTGCTGCTAAGCTTCTCGGTGAAGGCATTAGGCATAGGCCTATGTTTTTTAGACTGTTCCGTTCCTCCGGTCAGATATTGTTACCACGATGTCTTATGAACGGCTTGAATAATGTTGACAAAACTGACGGGGAATATTCATAGTCCCAACTAATGACCTGGTTAGATTCTGGAGGTCCAAGGTCAAGGTCACACCTTACTTCAAGCATGTGGTGGCGTCGGTATCCTCGTCGACGTTCGGACGTTGAAATATATTCATCTTTATTCACCAAAACGGTAGAGAAGAAAAATAACACAAAAACAATAAAAAGTGAAAGAAAAGCAAACAGCGTAACTAAGCAGATCAAAATTTGCTAATCATTCCCCAATACAATTTATAATATATTATACTTTAAACCAGTTGATATCGAACAATAACTAACAAAGAAATCCGTCTTCTAATTCTCAAAGCACTTTCTCCGACAACATGCAATTCTCGAAACTGTCCCATTCCCACACGATGTGACTTTATAGCGTTCCAGTTAAAGATGCCATTGCGATAAACTGCCCCTGAATGAAGGGAATGGATGCAACATTCCAGTATAGATTGTACATATAGGTATGCATTATGACTGTATCGCCGAAGTAGTTCATTGTAATGTTTGTCTTGCAATTAATGTGCACCTCCAATTCACCAGTGCAGACGGTCATTCTATGTGACCTGTGGATATCTGATCAATTTTGCTTTATGGCCGCACTGGCCTGGCCATAAAGCAAAATTGCTCAAATGTCGGCGGGATGCGATGCTAAAACGCGCAGTTGCCTCGGCACTAAATGACGTCGGACATACATATGCGGTCTCTAATCATTAACGTCGAGTGCTTGTGAATGCTGATCGAGCCGATACGGCGCTCGGTGTCCAGCAGCGACGCGGCCGAAGTGCTGCGGCGTAGAAGGACACCAGACCAGAATGCACCGCGGCGGTCATTACGGCACGGCTTACTGCGTGTGTGGTCCCCCGGTGAGTGGTTGTTCGCTCCGCCGATGGCTCGCTGGGTCGGAGGTCATTGGGCGCCAAATTAAACGCACCTACTGGCCGCGTCCTGTGTTCGAACGGACATAGCGCGGCCGTCCGTGGACACTGGACGTGCCTTCGGGTTGGCTACGCCGCTACGCGCGTCCTAGGCGCGTCCTATACGTCGAGGGGAGGGAAGATACTGGCCGAAACGAGAAGGCATGCAGTTAGGCGGTGGCGGTATCTGAACGAACGAACAACGAAGCAGTCTGCTCTAGAGAGCTACTTGTAGCAAGAGCTGCGTAGCACTCCAGGATCTAGTTGTCGAGTGCTGAGTGCGTAGAAGGTGATCGTATTCCTCGTCGAATATCCAACAAGTGCGCGTGCGATGATAGACGTCTCGTTTGATCGCCAATCTTGACGTCAAGAATGATTTAGTGCGACATACCGGTGAGTCGTCGCAGCACGGACTCGCGTGTCCTGTCGATCGTACGATGTGGAACGTCTCTCAACCTAGGCCTCCTATGTCGGTCGGCGTGCGAGTGTAGATTCGCCAGCACAGACCGCGTCGTTGTTCTCGTCAACTGATGGATAACATTCGACAGTAGCTGCTGCGGCTGCGTTTCCAACTGATTTATCGCCCAGTCGACAGAGATGCCGTCCGGCTGAACCGTCTTGGAAGTTGGAGTACTCTAGCTTGCAGTCTGCTTCATTCAACGACCACCGACCACGTAAACATTGGCGGCGAAGACGAACGAACTACGGTATGTGTGGTTACTTAACGAGTGAGCGTCGTTTCGTTTCATTTTCATAGCCTTTTGAGTGATAGAAGGCGTTTCGCATTACGTGGAATAGTTCGGTTTTAGAACAAAAGGTTTGCTAGTTCTTAATTATCAGTTTAGCTGCGAAATAGCCGGATTGTTTAAATTTTAAATTTTAACTGTGTTGCACATAACAATAAATTGTACGCTGTGTAACTGGAGGGCGTAGGCCTAGACTCAGTCTTGTCGGAAAAAAGTGCTATCTTATTTGGTGAATGAAGATGTATAAAATTGAACTGGGCGAGATGAGACAACTATTCGTTTCTTTTTGAAATAATTTTTGTTCTGGTTTAATACATGCATGCATTTTAAAACATGGTACGAGATCGCTAGTGCCGAAGTGTCCGGACAGTTCGGGCCCACCAAACCAGTACCGAAGTGTTTTGGGTCCGAAGTGTTTGGTTCCCGTGGCTCGATCCTCTGATGACAGTGCAATACGTTATGTAATTCCGGTTTTGTTGATGACGTCACGTTTTCACATAGTGGACTGAAGCGAATGGACCAGAATGACAGACGACACGTACATTTCGTCTACTTCGCCAGGTGGCATCACCGGGGAGAAGTATGCCGTCTCCGACTGCATGTTGTTGTTAATTATTTTCCAAAATCCTTTGCGATAATATCTAGTTTAGTTTAGTTATTTCGCCCCCGCTGAGTGAACGTACAGGTCTGTATACCTGTTTGACTCTCGTCAGTTACCACAGGGGCGCAGTTGCTGTTTACGATTGCAGGCTTGTTATGGCCGCCGCAGGTAAGGCCATTATATTTACCGCTGTAATTTATTTTTTTAATTTGTCAGCATCATGAAAGACCAGCTATGGGATCTCAAGCAAATTTGGCCAGTAGGTCGGAAGTGGTGTCGATTTACAAATCCCCCCAAAAATAGGGGGCCCTCCCCAAATTTGGGGCGCTAATAAACATCAAATTTTGGACCACTTTTTGCGACTTACGCACTCGACACCGCATATCTCCGGAACGAAACGTCGCATTGAACAAAAATGCCAGTGTCAAATGCTAGCGTCAATCTAATGTCCCTAAAAGTTGACATACTTTCCGTGACCTTTGACCCAAAAACGGCTGAGATCCGTTGCGACATGTCTAGTTTGATTTGTAGTAGTTATTACTAGTAAAAACATCATTGTATAAACCGCCAGATGGCATTGTGGCAACTGCGCTATAGTTTTTTTACGCTGCCGTTGGCTGTTACGACAACGTTGGCAGTCTCGTTGCGTGACTATGACTGACTATACGATAATAATTGCGTTAACTGCACAGGAAACGACGGGGGATGCAGGTGTTTCCACTCTAGTGCACGGCGAGCGGTCCTATCAGATCGTAAACTGAGTGTTTTTTCCCGCGGCGCCTTTGCTTTGTGTTGATGTCATTCGTCCAGGGCCTACGCCCTTTGTGCGCCACGCTCGATTGCATGAGCTCGACCGCTGGAGTTTTTCTGCCCGTAATACAACTGAGAGACCGCTAGTTGCTAGATGACTGGTATCCGTTCCCCGTCTCAGTCTTCACCTTGTGTAGTTCCTAGTTTTGTCTGATACTATGCACGATATGTCAAAAACTTACTGCAGCTAAGGCTGCTAGGATCACCAAACTTGACATAGAAATGTTCCACTATGACTCCTGGAAACCCGTTTATATGGGGTCAAAAGGTCAAATGTCAAGATCACGAGGCACAAAAACTGCCGGCATGGGTCTTGACACTCTTGTGAGTGCTGGTTTCTTCTAGTGAAAACCGCGGCCATCGACGTACGCGATGTGTGTTTTCATATACGGACCTACGTATACTTCAAAAGTTCGACTGACCAGATGTAGGAATATTCACAATCCGCAAAAACGTCAGTGACAGGCAGACACCGTGAACGTTCAGAAATACTGCTTTGAACGCTGTCGACCTCGCTCAGCGTCGTGGAGACGGCCAAGTGAACTCGACGCATGCACCGGACACGCAAAACGAGTCTCACGACAGTCGTAACTCGTAACGACGTCGCAGGCGATTGCGGCAACTCGCTGCGCCGGTCGTCTCTCGTTCGTTGGCGCGCGAATCGTTCAGCGAAATCGTCGTTAAGATGACTATCACCATTCGCGTCATGCATACACGCGAGACAAGACGAGACGCGTCCTGCGTGGTCGATCGACTTTGCACTCGCCACAGTAGGCACACTGCATAAAATAACGCTACTTACGGCAAGTGCTAGGCTCCACGCATCGGATATGTAGTGCGCCGTCTATTATAATAGTCAGTTGGTCGACTAGTTATTCGATTAGTCGACTGTCAGCATTTTATAATTGCTCTTTTAGTCATTAGCTCGGCTTGCCAACTTGTCTTTTAAGGACGGTGATGTCTTCCCTTCCAGGTATAAGGCGGCTCGTGTCACACCTCTAGTAAAGAAGCGTAGCCTTTCACATCAGGAACCGGCGAATTACTGACCAATCAGCAATCTTTGTATATTATCTAAAATATTAGAAAAATTGTATCTCCTCAGACTACAACCACACGTCACAAAGTCAGCAAACTACTGCAAGTTCCAATCGGCTTACCGGAAAGGCCACTCGACCGAGACGGCGCTGTAAGAGTGGTCAACGATATTCAGAGGAAAACGGTCAGTGCCCGACTCTGCTGGCGTTCGACATTATTATCATCAGCGTTCGACCACGCTACGCTGATAGATGGCGCTAGTATCGTGTTCAGAATCCACGACGTCTCCCACACTGCCTCCGATCCTTCGTCACTGAGCGCACTCAGCAGATCGTCGTCGGATCCAAGAAATCAGCCGTGTGCGCGAGGGCGTCTGGCGTACCTCAGTGCTCGGTCCTAGGATCGATGCTTTTTCGTATGTACGTGTTTCTCCAGTTGGCGATGTTATATCTCAGCATAACGTTCATTACCATCAATATGCAGACGACATGCAGCTACAGGTACGTTCCGCTGAATTCAACTGACTTTGACAACTTGTCAAGCATAGAAAGTTGTGCAAGCGACGTGTTACGATGGTTCATTGAGAACGCACTTCTCCTAAACCGAAGCTGTGGTTTTCGACACAAGCCAACGGTTGTCACAAGTCAACAAGTCGCAAGGCGTCCATTCATGTCGCAGGAGCTCATGTGCAGTTCGCTGACGACGGTATTGTATCGGAGTGGTCCATTCAGCGCTTGGACCACTTCGATACAATCCAGGTATTTCGCAATGAACCACTCCGATACATAATCGTCAAACTACTCGGGAGTGACGCTCGACTCCACGCTGTCTCTCAACAAGCAATTCGTTGATGTCACTTGCTCCTGTCACTGCCACATTCGTGCGCTGCGTCACATACGTCCACTCTTGACACTTGACGTCATCAAGGCCATGGCGGTTTCCATTGTTGGTAGTACACTTGATTATTGTAACATGACATGTTGCTAACATTGATAGGCTATACACTACAGCGCGTTCAAAATGTCCTAGCGTGGGTTGTTGCAGAGGCACCGTGGACTATAGGCTGCATGGAACATTGGTCGCGATTTACATTGCTTGCCGGTTGGTTAACGATTTCGTAGTTCGATCTCACTGTAAGTGCTGCAAAATGTTTACATTTATATGCCCTACATCATGGCGGCCAGAACAGCTGGCATAGATAGGGATGAAGAAATTACGTCACTGTATGGGCTACGATTCCGAGGTAGATACAGCATACGGGTCACCATGGATGGTTTGCGCCCTTGATTCTTGCGGGGAGCTGCGTGCCGCATGTTGATTGTTGCAGCCGGCTACGGAGGCTGGTATCAACATTGGCGTGTTATAATAGTGAAGCTGGCATATCATTGTACTTTCTGGACGTAGGCCTGGGGGCGATCGGTCGTTTGGTCGTTTATCGTTCTGATCCGAGCGACGACCTTTCGTATCGGGTTACGGATCGTGTCCCAGACGGGCAAGAATCAGAAGCACGCGACCCACAGCAGAGCGCGGTCACTAAACGCAGGTCGCTGCGCTGGCACGTACGCCAGACAGTTAGACTGATATGAGATACGACGGTTGAATGGAATAATCGGCCCAAGGGTCAGCTACGTGGGCGTGTCTGTCATGGCCTTCTACCTCTACCGGCTTCAAGTACACGGCCCAAGCGACGTAAAAACCTGCCCATCTGAAACAGCGTCCAAAGTAACTTGGCAAAAGGCCGCATCGCCGTCTTGCATTCGTCCGACGCGTGCACTGCTGGGCAGGCACATTCGCCTGCGGTAGCTACGTTACAGTGGGCCAGCACATGTCCTCTCAAAAGTGCCCCCTACCGTGGGGGTTCTGCACTCCATCTAATAAATAGTTCTTTGGACTCACGTGAGTCAGCCCCCCCCCCAAACGGCATCTCCGATCTCGATCGGTTCAGCCATTTTTTTTGCCCAGCACAGACAGACACACAGACCACGCTGCGTGCGACATCTGTAGCAGTAGGCCGCATCTGTAGATTGCGTGCAGGCGATGATGCGGAATAAAACGTCAACATTATGGACTGCTGTAACAATAATAATAACAAGGTGTCGCCGTAACGGGACATAACCGTACTGGCCTGCCGACAGACGACGACGACGCCGACAGGCAACAGACACCAGCGAGCAAAACATTACTGGCCCATTAGCGGGCCAGTAATAATAACGATAAACATATTTGTATAGCGCCATTAGGCCGTAACTTCAGAGGCGTGACATGTTACACCCGCTGACTGAGAATTTAACTTAGTTAACCCTTAACGGTGTATCTGCATGGGGCCACGATCTCACTGCTGTGCTGATGCCGGCACCTCAGAGCATCGCGACGCCACTGGACGAGCGCTCATGTATTTCAGTCGAGGCTGAACTGAACGACGGCGTCCGGTGATTGCGTCGCAGCCCAGCCGAGCCGAGCCGTCAAGACTGATGAGATGCGTGTTCACGGTCCGCGCGATGGCCGGTGATGTCGCCCGGCTACAGTTTCCGTCTCCACGGTTCAGTCCTCAGATCTACTGGACAGCCCTGAGCCATACTACTACCGTCGGTATTCTCAAAAAAAACGACGGCCGTGGCCACGCCAAACTGTCGCTACTGCGCGGATCGCGCCCAAAATCTGCCAGGGCCAGCCCCCAACAATGTGCTCACAGTGCTCCAGATTTTATCCAAATCCGTTCACTTTCGGTGGAGTAATAGCCGTGGTTTATTTGCCCCGCAGAGTGTTTCCATAATTCGCCCGAACTATATGCTTCGCTTCGGGCGAATAATTAACTGAATTCTTGCACGTTGGCTGGAGTGCGATGGCTGAATTGTACTTGCTTGTACAGTATAAACTGTGTTGGTTCGAGGAGTCGATTGAGTGACTGAGGGGTCACTGCTATTATTGCTCGTCGGCGTATAAATGTTACCGTAATTTGATATCAGTCACGTACAGCGTACAAAACGTACGTCGTTAAATTACAGCTGATCGAATCGGTCGCGTCACCATCGGCAATCGCGCGTCACTCGGTCGTGTCATTCCGAGTGTAGGTGCATGCCAGCTGATGAAACGTCCGTAGCGCTGTAATGTAATCTAGCAAAAACAACTGCAGCAACGCTGACCGCTGTTAACCAACTACAAGAAGCCAGCATTCACAAGGGTGCATTGAACCACGCGACACTGTTTTTGTGCCTCGTGACCTTGACCTTGACCTGTCGACCCTCAAAAATGGATTTCCAGGACTCACGGTGGAACATTTCTATGTCAAGTTTGATGATCATAGCTGCATCGATTTTTGAGATATGGTGCGGATAAACAGACATACACACAAATGCCGATGAAATTCCTACCCCCGCGTCTGCCGTCGGTAGGACTAACTATAGAGAGCTCTCACTCGAGATCGCATCATCGACCACTTTAGTTTAATCTCACTCGCCGGAGGCCGCCAGCAATAACACAGCCTCTGACCGTACATAACGCGTGATTCCTAACCCTAAACCTAACTGTGAACGTTGACCTATTATCTTGACCTACTAACTTAACCTAGATTGAATAAAAATGAACCACACCGACAAGGCGATCGTAGATAGCAAACTTCGCCTTCGGTGCCGCCATCTGGCGAACTCGACGAAACATAACGTCGTCTTGGACTCTACCTCAGTGGCCCCATTATGTGAAAACATGACGTCATCCACAAAACCGGAAGTTCGAGCGGACAGACAGACAGACATACAGACACCCTAATCGCAATACTTCGCACCGCCATCTCCTTTAGAAGTTATCATATCGAACAACACACACTTACAGACACACGGAGTACCGATTGCACTACCCTGACCACTAAAGTGGTGGGTGAAAGGGTTCCAACTATTTCACAATTTAATGTCGCGATGACGTTAATACAAGTTTACTGCTGAGTGTAAGGGTAAACAAATTTTGAAAATCGGTCACCATTTGGCAACACCAAGAGCTTAGTGGCGCCTTTTTATGCATGAGATGCGGCCTGTTGCTACAGATGTCGCACGTAGCGCGGTCTGTGTGTCTGTCTGTGTGTTGGGCACACGGGTAAGCATGCAAAAATGGCTGAACCGATCGCGATACCGTTTGGGGCTGACTTATGTGGGTCCAATGAACCGTGTATTGTGGAGTCAAGATCGGACGAATCCATTCGCAGCCGTAAGGGATGACAAGTCGGCGATGCGGCCTGTTGTCAACTTACTTTGGACACTTGTTCGACTGACAGTGGCTAACGGCACGGTATTTTGAGCCACCTTGCTTAACATTGAGACTAGCCAAACTGCAGTACACGCATCGGTTAATAGGTCCTAATAGCCAGTTGCAATATATTGAATTAAGAGACGACACCGTCATGTAATGCGTGTAATGATAGTCTACAAAGACGCATTTACTATTAGTAACAAGGTGTCGCCCTAACGGGACGTAACACGACTGGCCCGCCGTTCAGTGTCGGCTGCCCGACCGCCCACGCACCCGGCGGCCGGCCAGCTGGCCCGCCGGCAGCGTTACAGACGACGACAGATGCCAGCCAGCAAAACTATACTGGCCTGTTAGGCGGGCCAGTGATAAAGTTGGTCAGAAGGTGTAGGTTGGCAGTAGAGCTGCACCAACAGTTGGCAGTTGCAGGAACGATCGTTTAAAAAAACAATAGCTGGCGAATTTGCAAAAGGCTTCGTGTCCTTCGATTAGCTCAGAACGGTTACGGTGCGTTTACGTAACGCTGTTTTGAAGAACGACATGGAGATTGTGTTTGAATGAACGCTGTCAAAATGGCTTCGGTCGATGATAAGTGGTCTTTGTAACGCGATAACTATGATAGCTTAAGAAATCAGCAGTTGTCTAGTCGGTTTTGTCGGCGTAATATGTCGGCGTAATTTCTGCTCGAAAGTATAGAGTCGTGGTGTCTCGTCCGTTGTTTAGGCCAATTACTTAGTTATTCGTCATCAATCAACGACAGTCCGAGACCTGGTAATCACCGCGTCGCGAGAAGACACGACCGCCGGATGTAGCCCACACCGCACCGTGTTCATTTTGCCAAGTGACACGAACAGTTAATAATAGAATATCACATAATAGTCTGTTCTGATCCGTCTTGTCTTTGTCAACCGTGCTGTGTGCACGGTTTCTCTCTTTGTTTCGGGCTGATCGGGCATACTGTAATGCCTCTTGCTCTTGCGATTGACGAATTTTATGGGCATCAGTCATTAGGACCTGAAACTAATAAACAGTGTTACGCAGATTATTACTGGCCCGCCTACACATACTGTTTGGGGCCAGTATTGTTTTGCTCGTTGGCGTCTGTCGTCGTCTGTTGTTGTCGTTTGTAACACTCCACGGCGGCGCAACGTAATTCACCAGGGGCAGCACGCGACGGCGGGCCAGTCGTGTTACGTCCGCTTGTTTAATATTTATGAACGCCTTCGTCAAATTTCCGCCGCTGTGACACTATATTGACCGTAGATAGTTTCGTTTTCTTTGTTAGATTATAGTGCTTCCTATAGCGGCATAAAATAATGTATAACGAATTCATAATTGCAAAATTAATATCTTAATGAGTAAATGAACTGATAGGAACATCTCTCTATTATGTTCATGAAAACGCCGTTCCGCACCTTTCGGACCAGTGAACCTTCACCCATCCTTATACTCTACAGATGGTACATACATACATACATAAGAGTTATTTGTATAGCGCATATAAATTTAAAAGAGACACTATGCGCTTCGGTCGCCAAACAAGTAAGTTTTCAGAGATTGTTTGAAAGTGTCAAATGACAGTCCCGGCCGTCGTAGTCTTGGTGGAAGGTCGTTCCACAGGCGGGGACC
>Ga0209780_1004653_pt1 | contig 10621 bp, 3 predicted proteins | sample WorMetexBAHAMAS2_FD_187384 | JGI IMG/M metagenome (GOLD analysis project Ga0209780, IMG submission 187384) | Marine gutless worms symbiont microbial communities from Max Planck institute for Marine Microbiology, Germany - Inanidrilus exumae... | ecosystem: Host-associated > Annelida > Digestive... | reverse complement strand
CAGACAGACAGACAGACAGACGGACGGCCGATAGCATATACCAAACGTAACGTAATACGTTGACGTTTGCTAAAAACGAAGACGGCGTTTATGCAATAAGTTGGGCTACTTTTGGGCTAGTCTACAGACGCCGCTGAGCAGGAATTTCGACGCCAGCCTTGCAACCAGGTGCTCCACGTCCGACTAACCCATCGCATAACGGCATAGGCGATCGGGCATTATAATATTATATAATACCTTCGGTAGGCCTATAATACCCGGTCGCCAAAAACGAAACGATATTTACGCCACTTGCCGCCTCACTAGTGGTGCGCAGAAAGTCCATAATTGGTTGCAGGCGTCATGAATAAACACAGGTCTGCGTTTTCCTGTAAAGAGGAGGCAAATAGCAGAACGATGGGGCTGCTAGCTAGTCATCTTGAGTGCATCCTAAACTTCGTCATCATTAGCATCAACCGCAGTAGAAGCTGCTCGTAGGAACAGGCGTCCTAGTAGTAGCGGAAACATGTGTACTACTCAAACGCCGTTTAGTATGGGACCCTCTGTCTGTCCGTCTGTCCGTCTGTCCGTCTCTCTCGTTCCTGCCCTTAACTCGGGCACGAAAAGACCTAGAAAGGTCGCATGTAACTTACGGATCAAAAGGTCAATGTCAAAAAGTCAACAAAATTGTCGTATACTGTTAGGGCCGGTTTTTCCACCGCAAATTAATCTTCCATTAACGTTAATGGAAGATTAAGTTGCTGTGAAAAAACCGGCCCTTGGATATTGTCGAACTTTTACGAAATAAAGATTGCTATATTAAAGCTCTTATTCTGTCCTGGCCATGATAGAATTACCGCAATGGCCATAATGAAAAAAGTATGTCGGTCCTTATTGTTGGTCCGAAATGTACGCTGGCGCGTCGCATGCTGCCCCTGCCCCCTGGTGAGTCACGGTGAGTATGCTGACGGTACAGACATACAGACGGACGGACGCTAGACCATTACATTACGCTTTCCGCTAAACGCGCTCAGCGTAATACATGCACCCAATACAGACTCGTTTTGTCTTTTCTACAACGATGCAAAACACTCATTCTTTACTTAATTCTACCAGAATATTTTACGTAATTCGATGATCGTGCTTTCTATACAGCGGTGTTCGCTCTAAGATTCTGTTAGAAATACGAAACTCAGCTGTCGCAGACAAACCGAGCGACGCGTTGTAATAATCGTAGTGGGTAAAATGACAGCAAACATGAAATGTCATAATTTCTTACACAAAATCGGAGTTTTTTATAAACCACACAAGTCTATATGATGGCTAGGAAAACCACGGGCATCCAGTGTCATCAATTAGCCATGGTCGAATTAAATTGATATCATCGTACACGGTGTAACGAAAAAGCCGCAAAAATTAGCGACCTTTATACTTTGATAGAGAGGTTCAGAGGGAAAAACCCTTATTTTGGAGATACCATGCAGAATCTAACATTGTTGTACCATTAATGATAATAATGTTGTTCGGATCAATCTCATAACAATCATTAGCAATAAAATCGTGCATTTTGGCAATAGATACATAGTAGAGTGGTTTTGGTATAGCTCAACTTTGATGCTAATTAAGCATATGCTCAAGCTTCCACATTTCGCAACAAAACAAAATTCAAAAATACATGTACGAGCTATCTGCAGCAGCAGAAACTATCTAACACTGTTCTGTTCTTTAGCCGTCCTCGATCCGAGGACTGGCCACACCATGGACGTACTTTCTCCATTTATCTGTCCTCTGTAATTCTGACTGACACTTCCACGGGGAGTCCTCTCCACGTACTGATGTTCTCCATCCAGGCCGTGCGTGGTCTTCCTTGCCTGCGTGCACCTGGCATTGTTCCTTGCATTATATCTTTCTCCAGGCGACTCCCTTGTTTCCTTAATCCTTATGGTGTGACCACAGTATGCTAGCTTCCTTGCTTTGACAGTGTCTAACAGTTTCCTCTTTACTCCAGCTGTGTTAAGAACCCACTCATTTGTTTTCTTTGCTGTCAAGCACTTTCTCAGCCTTTTAATCTCAAAGGCGTCAAGACGTGTTTCTTCATTCTTTCTGAGTGTCCAGCTTTCACAGCCGTACGTTGCTAAAGGCCACACTAGCGCTTTCATTAGTCATATCTTCGTTGAAATCGGTATGCTGTGACTTTTCCATATTTTCTGCAGTGATGCCCCGATCGCCTGCCTCCTGTTTAACCTGGTACGGAATTCCGTCGTACACTCACCATCTTCTATAATCAGGGACCCAAGGTACGGGAACGTATCCACCTGCTCCAGTTGCTCATTCTGAATTAGTATGCGGCACGCTATGCCGTCGCTCGCCATTACCTTGGTCTTGTCGACGATGATTAGTAGGCTGTATTTACTGCTGACTCGGCCTAGGCGATCCACCAGCTCCTGTAGTTCTGCCTCCAAAGTGGCCAACAGGATGATGTCATCAGCGTAGTGAAGGTTCGTGACTATTCGCCCTCCAATTTGTAGTCCACCTTGAAATCCATCGATGGTCTCCCTCATCACCATCTCCGCTAGGATGTTGAACTGATGATTAACCATTATGAATATTCTTGTATGGTACTCTTGTCTCTCAGTCTTCAGTCATTGTCGATATAAATTACCGTCGTTGTTATATACTCATGATCTAGTTAAGCTGTTGCTTTCTTTACTTTTCTTTTTTACACTACCAGTTATGGTGAATAAACATAAATATCTATTTCTTACAACTCAGTTGAGTATCATATTTCTCCCGTTGCTCACCGACTGCATAAATTGGGTCACGTACATCGGCCCCTACGCAACGTGAATAATCCGTTTAGTAAGTAAATTAGGCCGGTCTGACCCGGGCGCACAGCTTGCGTGTATATAAATGACGTCATATCCGGTGTATCGCGTCACGTGACATAGAATTGCGCTTCAGTGGTCTTCGTCGACCGTCGCCAAATTGATTTTGTCGTCGGTCCGGCGCTCGCTCGGTGCCGATGGATGGGAAAAGGGAGACGGTTGGCCGGGTTTCCTGGGCTGGCGGGAAGGTATGGGGTCTTCGCGTTCACAGCACCGTGACGTGTTGGTACGCAGCTTTACGGCGAAGAGGACGACGAGTATCGGAAATCTTTGACGGATGATGTATTGCTTTGTCTTATCTATCATCACTGCTTAAGATCAAACTATACGCATCATCCATAGTGTAACACAAATGCAACTTACTTAACTACAATGACAGTTTCACGTTCAAGTTCGTCAGTGATTGGACGTTCACATCGCTAACACGATAAATGCTGTACTTACTCGTCGATACGTGGGTGCTGAGCCTCGGCCGCACTGAAGAATTTTTAGACTGTTCCGCCAAACAGATCCCCAGAAATTCAGAGGCCATAAATTGCACAGTAGGACACAATGCGATCGTAGACAGCAAACTTCGCCACCCATCCGGCCACCTGGCGAGCTCGACGAAGCATGATGTCATCACTGATTCTGCCCTACGGGCCCCACTATGCATTATGCGAAAACATGGCGTCATCCAGAAAACCCGAAGTATATAACACATTGCACTGTCGTCACACGAGGACCAAGCGACGGCCACGGTTAACATGTAAAGAAAATTTCGTGAAGTTTGGACGCGTTGTTTCTGAGATATCGAGCAGACACACAAACAGACAGACACGCGGACTGATCTGATCACAATACTTCGCACACCTATAACGTCGGGAGAGAAGTAAATACTTTGGAGAACACCGAAAGAAGGGCATCGTTAAACAGCGGTAAGTGAATAAGGCAGGGCTCCGGCTTCACATTTGTGTCAAAAAAAACAATCAATAAACTTACTACTACTAAAGGGCCCCTACATTTAAAAACCGGGCGCTGGCGTTACGTAAGTCCGTCGAGGCCATCGGCTTCCATCTCACACTCTGGTACCAGATTGTTCCAGTCAACAGATCAGCGGATGCTACCAACATGTTTCGATACCGCTGTAGGGTAGACAGGGCGATATTTAGGTATTCCAGGACAGTTCCTCTTACTGAAGCTGGTGCCATCAATTAGCGGTCACTCCTTTTCTCTCTCCTTCCGTCTGTCCGTCTGCATAATATGAAAGACTGGCACAGCTGTAGTTCTCTGGATACTAATATCGAAATAACACTGTGCACTCCGCGAACGTTTATTTACTAAATATTCGCCAATAAGTCAGCACATTTGGGATTCTGCTGTATTACTGATACGAGCAGCTACTAGCGAGTTAACCTGCACGGCTAAGTTGCGAATTTGCGTAATTGCTAAATCATCTTTTATACATTTTACAACAAACAAATTTAATAGAAGGCAGAACAGACAAAAAAATCAAAATAGTTATACTAAAGTTCTCATTTACACGCAACTATGGAAAAATAGCAGCAAACGAATACGCCAACCAGGCTACTAGACTAAATGTCATTTACCTATAATTTTCGTCAAAATCCGCTGCATATCGTGGCAGGACAAAACTCAAGGATAACGTCAATCAAGTTAGAATACTAAAGGTCGTAACATCCGAGTTGCAAGATAAATTATAAAATTAATTACACTGAGTTCAAGAAAGCCTAGAATTGCTATTTCTCCGTCGATAGTTTTGCACAAATCAGAGGAATTCAAACCCGAAGTACACAGCTGAAGCTAGGAAAAATCACTGGCTTGTTTTTATTTACACTACTGCCCGTCGATCTTATATTCTGTTTCATTTCATTTCTGACTAATCGGGTTTTTATTTGTGCAAATTATGTGAAATCTAAAAAATTGCAGAAGCATGAAAAAAGCAAAAATGGCGACAATTGCGACATTTTTGAGAAAGCGGTGAATATCGAGGCCAGTATTAAAAGTTGCGAAAAAATTGCGATCGCGATATCGCGGTATATAGGCCTATTTTTATTGGACTAACTCTTCGCCATGTACGTGTCTGGGACGTCAGTGAATGCACAGAACATTAATTTGATATTTCACAGTTACTTTTTACAATTTTATGAAACTCGGTAACAAACTTTACTGACTGTCCAAAATCGTCATCGCACAATAGACAGACGACGAAAGAATCGCGTGTCATAGTGACCGAATCTACCACAGATCGAGGCTGGAGCGTGTGCGACCGGTAATTTTCGGCCAGTCTTTCATAGGCATCACGACGGACGGATAATTTGCGTCACATACATAATGTTTTAGTACGCTGGTTACCGGATATGTCGAGACTCGGCGTCGTGCATATGATCTACGTTGTAGTAGCGTGTAGGTCCTAAGTGATTGATGATTATGATAAAACGGGCGACTGACGACGGCGGTTGCCGTAGCAACGCCTGGATGTTGACACATGCGAAAATAATGACGTCACGTACCGGTTGCTGACGTCGTCATTTGGGGCAGAAACACCGCAATCAGGATTACGGTCGATCTGCAGTCCATTGTACGCCTTGATCTATTATTAGTTCTCTTCACTGTGCATTGCAGTAGTCAAGTCTCCATCTTCAAGACCTTTATCTGTACGTTGACCTACATGTATACACATATACAACTATACACATCTAGATATACAACTATATCAACTAAGACGCGAGTTAACTATATTCACGAAAAAGTAATAAGTAACTAAACCTAACGGCCGGTCCACTAAAACCATACTGCAAATGAACATCAACAAACAAAAAACAAGCAGCAAATCACGTCTCAAAAAGGTTATCAAGAGTCGATCTGACCCTTATTATGCCTCCGCCATCCGACATTGTCGGCGGAGGCATTATGTCTTCGGGCTGTCTGTCCGCCGCGTTAGTACGTTCGTCCGTCCGTTCGTTCGTTCGGACAGATCTTGTTACCACGATATCTCATGAATGGCTTGACCGATCCCGGTGAAATTTACACGGAATAACCAATAGCCGTGCAGGCCGCGTAGAAGGCATCCATGTCGACGCTGGGGCGTCTAAGCCCATCTTCTAATTTTTATTTTAGAAATGGTACGTGCTTCAGCTTCTTGGAGACTTCGTCATCTATAATGGCCTATTCTGGAATCCCCAGCTAGCAGCCCGTCCCCCGCGCTCTGTGTATACTGTCTTAGCTTAGTGTGTTGCGCGAGCGCTACTGGAGCGACTGGCGGCCGACGGACAGCTTCAGCCGGGATTAGTCGCTTGGATTACTACACGGATTAGCGTCGTAACACCTGCCCAAGTGCTGTGAACATGACAGACAAAAGAAGAATAAAAAGAAGATTTCTCATCGACTGCTAAGGTTCGTTGCGAGGGAACTCATTCCCTTTTGCAGCACTTTGAGCCAGCGAGGGTTGTCAAACGCATCGCCTGATGTCTTTAGTATATATATGCCGGTCCGGCCAACTGAAAAGCATTGGGAGTCTCTGCTGCTGGATAGCAGCAACAATACAGATACATGTAACTCAATCCTCAATAACGGCATGAGAGCTGGACTGAACTGCTGCAGCCGACCGCAATGCTCCCTATGGGTCGCTGTACATTGCCCCCGAGAAAAATCGCCCCTCCCTGCGATGCGGCCTTTCGTCAAAATTCTTTGACCACTTTTTAACCTTTTTCGTTAAATGTGTATCATCCGTCTAGACTATATCGTGCTTTTGTGGTTCACAGACCAAAGCGCTTGCTATTCGTAGGCCTACGCGGTCCTACCTATGTTACAGCACTTAACATGTAGTTGGCATCCACTTAACCAACGGTCCAGGATGTCTAACAGTAACAGCGACTGATCTAACATGACTATAGCATTCTGTCTGCGTTTTTATCCACACATGCCCGATAGGCAAGGTATGGATATATCGGTTACTGTCTGTGGGTTTGTGTGTTTGTACGGTTACGGATTTCTCCGCCGATGATAAAGCTATAGCGGCGTCAAGTTTTGCACGGCGGTTCATCGGCGCTCCGGGAAAAGTTCCGGCGTCCAAGGCAGGAAATCTCTCATTTTTGTGAACTTTGCTCCCCCAGAAGCCCAAAATCGGACGAATCGACGAGCGCGTGAAGGACGATAAATGTTCCAGTTGGTGACACCATGCCGTTCGTGGAATATCGCGCGGAGTGTGGATGTAGGATCGGCATGTGTGGATAGAGGTCAGTCCCCACTGACGTACTTGTATAAACATCAGTTAAATCTCAGTCAACACATAACGCTTATTTTAAATATTTTAAATACAGCTACACTAATTCTCGGTGGCGTGCGTTATAATCGGGTCTCAGCAACAGAATTAATCAATATTTAAACAATAATCGCCGCATGCTACGTACGTACCTGGTAGAAATCGACGAGCTAATCGAAATCTGTATTTAATCAGAGCGGCAGCAGATCGATCGATTATATAGAACTATGCGATCGACGATTACCTCTGGAGCCGCAGCTCTACCGTGCAATATTACACCGACCGCGGCGCTGTCCTATACAGTAACGTTCGGTCTATCGCTCCGCTCCCATTGCTTCCTGGATCATCAGTAACACTGTACCGTGTGCCGATACACTGCTCGGCGTGCCGACACGCCGCCGTGGCACGCTCGCACTGCCCGCTATGCAGCGCGGTGTGTGGACAGCCAATCTCGTGGATTCAGATCGTCAGCAATCTGGAAGCAGAGCCATTGCGACTACTCTTTCTGATAATCTTTTATTCACCAGATGATGATACTGTGTTTGCTCGTTCGATGTTTATTTTATATCTATATTTGTATGGATGCTTCTATTGTAGGCCATTTTTAGCGACCTGGTATAGCCGACCACGGCGTAACCAGTCGCTTCTTGCGATAGTTTTTCTTCGAAGGCGCAGATCGCCATAAATTAATTACCAGTTTTACGCAAACTTCATTACAACTAGTTTTAAAGCCACGCGTCCTCAAAATCGTCGCCCCTAGTAACGACTGGCCTTCTGGGCGTGAATAGGCATTATTGTGTTCTCTGATTTCACTGTCATTCAACCCTGTCGCTTATCTCAGCACTTTCTGAGCTTCTGTACTCATTTACATCTCTGTGTCATTTGCATTTATATCTATCGAATTTAGCCTCATGGCTTAAACAAACCAATAAAATTTACTTACCTAAATGATAATAATGAGAAAAATCACTTAACCAAATGTTAACCTAACTAAATGTCAACTAGGTTACGCATGGGCCTACGCATAATTTTTTTACTCCGGTTACACCACGCTGAAAATTATTGGTACATTTTCTATGTCCAATTTTTATACGGGTAATTACTTAAAATTTTTATCTGCCTCAAAATTAATGTCATGCACTTTAAAAAATTTCTTGCTTTTTGGGGACTTTATCTTCTTTACGTAATATTGTTATAAGTAATGCTTCTGCTCTTTCTTTATAATTAGAACTTAGTAGTAGTAATAGGAGTCCTTCAAGACAATTGAAGGGTCATGACCCCTACCAGCCCACATTCCAGGCCAAATCACCTAGTCCGTAGTGCGCTGGGTCAATCGAGGCCAGTGTCCAATTTTTCAGGAAGCAAAAATCCCCGGGGACCATCACTTTTTGATGAATCCCATCATAGTCTACATTAGCTATCTCTGACCTTGCAGGCGACTCCGACAAACCGAAGTACGGACAACACACTAGTGTATGTGACAACCTAACTACGAATCGGAGTTATCTGACCTGACTTAAATAAATAAATACATAAAAAGAGCCGAAATAAAGTATTCCTGGCAATCCTTGCTCCTATTTATTGATAAGTGTACTGTTATAGACTCCCACAGCCAGTTTGCCTACGTAATGTTTTTGCGTGAAGCGGTGATTTGTGGACTTGCGAACAGACGGCCGATTTTCTCATCCGAGACATCGCCACCGTCCATTTTCGAATGGTATTGCGGACTGACAGCGGATCACAATTTATAAAATCTGCACACGCCTTCGGTCAGTTGACACACCGTCGCGACTCGCGAGCAGCTGCTGTAGACAAACGCGTAGCTACACCCTACCGCACGAGAGTAATTTCTGGACGATGCATATGTCATCAGTATAGACCCGTCTTTGGACCAAAGTAAGCCACTGACTGCTCCTTCGTTCTTGGAAAGTGCACGAGACGTAAATTACTTTTTGAGATAGGCAAAATCAATTACATACTGCAGAGAGCAGTTATTGTAGGGGCGATGTCATGTGTAAATGACGTCCGCAAAATATGTTGTTTTACACCCTCCCTCCTCTTGTCTGCTTTTGTCCGAATTTGGCATAACCCTTCCCTCGCCCGGCTTGCGGACGTTCGCAGCTCCGGTAGGCTAATTCTAAGCCAACGCTACCGAACAAGTTCTACGCAAATCAAGCCCTCAGCTACTGTCAACTCGTCTCTAGCGGCCGTCATCAAAGCCTAGTGACCAGTGCTGATGAAATGAAATGCGATACAAATGTGCAATCAGACAGCAGTGACAGGACACGCCACGCAGCCAATAGATCGTAAGGCGTCATAATCATGCTGATAGACTGCATTCGTATTGAGATATCCTGGCTGCATTCACAAAATGTAAGTTGGCAGCTCCAATACGAATGCGGACGTCCGCATGCAATCCAGCCCTACACCATAGTCCCGCAATTTGTCCGCATTTGATAACCCCCCACCCCTCTGCGGACGTCCTTTATGGATGAGTCTATAGGCTGCAGCTGGCATTATTTATGGGAACGGTACTATGCCCTTTGAGAAGTTCGGACATTTTTAAACAGAAAAACTGATGAAATCACATCCAATAGGCAAGTTACAAACACAACAAACACAAGTAAACCATGTCTTTAAATTTTCAAAGGAAGGGGTCGCCCAGGCCCTTCTAATATTTGAACAGTAGCCCACGTCAGGTATATACAACTGTCCGCGGTTGAAAGGCCGCTGACTGAAATAAATGTGATCGCTAGCTTCTGTGCGTTGAATTTGCGGATAAAATTTTGATATTTGCTGTTTTAGAACAGCGGCTTTTACAATGAAGAGAAACTGAAGCCAGATTTTGTTTTTATAATAGTATAATACAGTGAGAACCCAAACGTTGCAGATGAGGTTTCACAAATCCAAACGTAGTCCTTACACGTTCTACTGCAAAAACTAGCCAAGAGAAAAGCAGAAGGCCTACAGCATGGTAGAATTATGCTGTTTTGGTAGTGGGAGAAATTACCCTCCTAAGTAACCTGAATTTGACAAGTCTTGATAAAATGCAGGTAGGGGCCATACATGTAAATTACTGGCTACCTAGACTACCTAACTATGAGCATTCAGGTCAATTTATTTGTCCAATTTCTCACGCATTCGCCAGGGGTCGCTGGCTGTGCATGCTTCGTCAGCAGTAAGTCCAAACGAACTTTTCAACGAACTGTAAAGTCTCTGACGAAGAGAGCTGCCAAGTAATAATTTTCATTGTGCTATTCTGCAACGGCCTTCGATGTCGTTCGGTAGGCCCATCTGGATATTCTATATTGTACCTCGTTGACATAAAGTGTCACAAAAACCGGGTGCCTTTGTCGAAAACCGGATTTTCGATTTTGGGATTCACATTATCATGTTCGGTTTGGTATGCATCATGCAGGACAGACAGGTCACAGACAAAAACCCGCTATTGATAATAATATGTTTATATATAGCCTAATAGGTTAATACGTAC
>Ga0209780_1004652_pt1 | contig 10622 bp, 4 predicted proteins | sample WorMetexBAHAMAS2_FD_187384 | JGI IMG/M metagenome (GOLD analysis project Ga0209780, IMG submission 187384) | Marine gutless worms symbiont microbial communities from Max Planck institute for Marine Microbiology, Germany - Inanidrilus exumae... | ecosystem: Host-associated > Annelida > Digestive... | reverse complement strand
GCTGACGGGTGACCACTTATGTGGGTAAACCGTCCGCTATGGGTCAACCAACCAGGCCAACTCAGCCTTTCATCCCTTCGGGGTCGATAGATGAGCAGTAAGCTGTTATTAGATGTATCTTACCTGAGTTAGAGGTGGCGCCATCTGGTGAACGCATACGAAGGAAAGGCATGCATGATGTGTTTGCAGGTAAAACTGAGTGATCCATGCCTGAGCGCTTTGAGATATACATAGTATACAAAGGCGCTATATAAATACGCTTCCTTTCCTTTCCTTTCAAAGGTCAAGGTCACACTGTGGTTCAAGTATGTGGTGGCGAAGACAATACCACCGTACCACGTCGACGCTGGGACGTCGAAGTCCGTCTTCTAGTTTGGATGGTGAGAGTGGTGAGTCGACAGAAAGTAATCATCTGACAAGCGCGAGATGAAGTAATCCAGAAGAAGAACGAAAACAAAAATACGAACACGATTTGTAATTTTATTACACAAAGACGCACAAAATCAGCCATCACAAGCGAATCGAAGGCGCCTGCAGTCGCTAGGTGGCAGCACTGGCGGATTAGGATGTGTCGAAAGGTAAGTTTTCAGACGACGCTGCTTGAAGGTGTCAGTAAAAGAAGAAGAAGAAGAAGAAGAAGAAGAAGAAGAAATTTCGCATAGACTTCTAAGGTCCATTGCGACAGAGCTGCTCATCCCCTTTTGCGGCGCCTTGAGACAGGGAGGGGGAATGGCTCCTTGCCCTCCCCCTTGGATTCGCCACTGCACTGTCCTAGTAACAGGGCCTACCGTTACTGTTATCAGCAATAGAAGATTTCTGTGACAAAAAGTAGTCCATTTCGTATTTTAGGGAATGTTTTGCCAAATTCGGCTGGCTGTACATACTCACCGTGACTCACCAGGGGGCAGCATGCGACTAGGCCAGCGTACATTTCGGCCTGACAATATGAAAGACCGATAGACTTGTTTATGTTGTGTTTATTCAATTGTTTGAGCAAAATAAATGACTGCCAAAACACATTTCACCGTTACCTAACTTCGCGTTGTTTCTTTACTCGGCGGCCGTATGTGTACAGTTGAGACGTGCGAGGCCGGTGAAGGATGCGTGGAAATCGAAGTGGTCGGCCCATCGGGACGAACATTGCCTCACACCGTGACCCCAGTGGGACCCAACAACGCTCACGTCTCGTTCCTCCCAACTGAGTGTGGTCTGCACCACGCCTGCATCACCTTCAACAAGGAACCCATTCCAGGTAACGCGCTGCTGTTCTTGTCGGTGACCAAGGTGATTATTTATCTTTTATCACGGAATATAACTGGACACATGTAGGCTACGTAAAATGTGCCGTAAGAAAACGCTAGGTAAGCGGCTTTATAAAAATTATAGGAATGTGAGATAAACGGTTATTATCATTATAATCACAAGAAACTCAGCTATTGCAGAGGGACCGCGCGACGCACTGTGTCAGTTGAAATCTTGTCAACTCTGCACAGCTGTACGAACAAACGCATTTGGAAAGGCTTGCAGTGAGTGAATGACTTTGAAGATTACTCAAGGTCATCCGAATTGCCGCTATTTATAGGCCATATATCACTTCGCATTAGTGGTGAGTAGCAACAACAACTTCCTCTGACGCCGTTTTCGAGATACAACCACATTTACAGTATTAATGACTGCGTATGACCTTGAGATGTCCTTCATTTTCGAAAAGACAGTTGAAATTACACTGTTCTTATCCGCCCTCTACCGCTTTAACTGTATCATCTATTATAACAAACTATCGCTCTAACGAGACGTAACCGTACTGGCCCGCCGTGCAGTGTCGGCCACCCGACCGCCCACGCGCCCGGCGCGGCGGCGGCCAGCCGCCCACGAGCCGCCCGGCGGCCTGCCCACCCGCTCGCCGGCAGCGTTACAGACGACGACAGACGACGCCGACAGATCACGACGAAAGACGACAGACGACAGCTAGCAAAACAATACTTTTCCATTAGGCGGGCCAGTAATAGTCCTCTCATCGGCGGCCTATGCAGCATCTTCATAATGTTTATTGTCTGTGGAGCAGGATGCTCGAGACGGTTAAGCAAGTACTTGTGGATGAAATGCTTACGAAATATGTTTATTAAAGAGTAATTGCCGGCCCACTTTAGTGGTCCAGGTATAAAAGCAATCGTTCGTTCCGATGTCTGTGTGATCTAAATGACTTTTGACCTAGATTTTTGACATGCTGGTTCATCTTTTCAAAGTCATAGGTCAAAGTTCAAGGTCGTGGCAAGGAAAACAAGAGTTCGGCAACGGCTGAGATAGCCGACCGTGGCTGAAAAGCAGACCTGACTAGGAAACTCTAAATAAGTAACAGCCAGCCGAAAGTTTATAGTCGGCTAAAAGTGTTGCTAGACTGGTTGGTGCGACCTTGAGCGAGGGCTTTCTCGTTTTTGCTGCACTGATAGGGCTAATTAATTAAATATTGTGCTTGTTTGTGGCGTGTACGCAGGCAACAAGGTGGCGTTTATGGTGACCGATCCGAGCAAGTTCTCCGTACAAGGCGACGGTCTCGGCCTCGTGCGTGTCAATCAAACCGCTTCATTTCATGTCTGCGCACCGTGTGCTCAGATCGAGAACCTCGGAGTCTGCATTACCGGTCTGTTCTCCGCATCCCGGATTGTTTCTGCGTACATTCATGTGTCCTGTGATATATAGCCATTTCAAGGAATGCTTAAATTCGTTAGCTAAAAAATAACATTAATTAATGGACCGATGGCGTATTCAGAGGATGCCAGCGGGCCATAGCACCATCTGTGAAAGTCAAAAAAATCAGAGAAGAATCTGGAGTCAGCGCCTTTTATTACGTTTATTACGAAAATCAACAGTAAATGATGTAAAATACCTTCATCTGCAGTCGTTCGTTCGTTCGTTCTTTGTGGGCAGGGGTTCAGCCTACTCTGGACCCGAGCGCTGAGACCATATAACGGTCCAGTGTGCTTGCCCAGGGAGAGGAAGGAAATTGGTAGGTGTGTGCGATGTGTGTTAGCGACGTGCGGGAAGGCGGGTTAAGTAGGAGTGAGCAGCTTTTCGGGTATTTCTATAGCGCCCCCTTCTAGACGTGGCCTGTCTGGCTTAGCCTTGACTGGCGCTGTGTATTACGCCAGCCAGCGCACATGATGAACATGTCTATTTACTTCGACTCACGCCGGCGCGGCAGGCAGACTTGACACTGCTAGATCAAGGTGCCTGCAATGGTCACAGTTTATACAGGACACCGTCGAACCATCTTTTTCCTGCCCGGGATTATCTCCCTGTTCATCGTGTGCATAGGAATTATTAGAAATAATTTTTTGGTAGGCGGACTCGCCCGGGCCGAGTCGAACCCCGGCCACTGAGCGCGTCACGCTCTACTGCACATGGCGGCCGAGTGCGTTAACCACTCGGCCACATGGGCAGTTTTTATCTGCAGTCAGTAACTAATGAAATTCTGCAGAGAATGTTTAAAAATGTTTGTTCGCCACGCTCCTCGATTAGGGTCTCAATCTCTTCTGGCATCTCCCTCTGTTGAATCCTGCATACGCCACTAAAATAGACCTATCCGGACATTGTGGTCGATAGACGTCCAAGGAATTTTTGGGGACGTTACTGTGTTAGAATTGACCCAGTGACTAAGAAATATTAGTCAGTCATTGTGTTACAAAGCTGACAACCAGTGGCAAAAGTGATGAAATTATTGAAACTAAGTTCACTTATGAGTTGCTTTATCTAACACAGCTGAGGTTTTATCACTCGCAGTAGCGGTGTCTGAAGTTACTTTTACAGTTTGTACTTAGACCACTTTAAAAATTGATAACTGTTTCATAGAATGGAAGCCGAGGTACATTTTTGTGCTGTTGACATTTTAGTTTGCGTCTATTTTCAGTCTGATAGTTGCAATGTTGTTCTGATAAAGAGTTACTTTATTATGTCACATGTGATTTCGAATGTTTACATGTTTAGGACCGGAGAGTAAACGTCTCGTTCCAAAGATAATGGAAGCGGGAACATCAGGCAACTTCGTCGTTGAATACACGCCTACAGTCATTGGTCAGTAGATCGTGATAAAAACGTTATGTTTTTATAAGTTAATCTTTTCGTTTTTACCTTAAACAAGTAACGTGTAGCCTAGTCGTTAAATTAACACAATTCGTGCGATTTGTCGCAATCAAATGCTCGGCTGTTAAAGAAACTGTGCCAATGCTGACGTGTGATCCGTTATGACAACCAAGTAGATTATTATAGGTGGGCCTCAGGAGTATTCAGGCAGCAGTACTACAGTACAATACAATACAATAATAGTTAGTTTAGTGCCCAGCCTACAACAAAAACGGAACGGCTAGGCATTACAATGTTGATAAAAAATAAATGATAAAAGCCGATTAAAATGAAATGTTGAACAGATACGTTTTCAGCTTTTGCTTAAAACCAGAAAGAGTCGAGGCTGATCGAACAGACTCAGGCAGACTGTTCCATACTGTCGGACCGGCAACAGAGAAGGCTCGGTCTCCAAATTTAGTTTTTGTCCGTGGAACAATGCAGTCTAGGCTGCTGGCAGAGCGTACTGGGTTGCTGCTGACTGGTTGAACGGATTCACTTAGATATACACGGGACAGCGATTGTCATGTACCATAAACATCAAAGGCGCGACCTTGTACTGAATACGATAAGCGACTGGCAGCCAGTGCAGTACTATGTCTGAAATCCTTTTCTCGGTGCCAGCGTGGGGGTCACGCCCTTTGTGGAAGGCCAGGACCTTTTGCCCCTCCCCCGCTGGCGCCGGCGCTGCTCGGTGCTCTTATCGCAAGCTCATAGTCTTGACACAGTGACATATGTCTGATGGCCGCCATATCGGAGTTTTGCCACCTTCACACCAGACCACCCACTAAGATTGGTCAGTCATTGCACAGTTATTATATACCAACAAAATTACTACTTGGTTATTAACCTGTTAGTAAGAAGTAATCACACAGAAGGATATTACCATCGGGTTGGAAAATTTTGTGTCACGGTGGTCATTTTGAAAAAAAATGGCTGCCACGCCCAAATGTACCAACGTATTTCATACAGATAAATGTATTATTATAGGCTTCAAGAGTATTCCACCCACTATGTCTGCAATCCCTCGTGGGTGCAGCAGGCCCTATACTGGGCTCATGGTGTATTTGTGATAGCTAAGTTTCTTGGATTCACACTGTTGATTGCATTGCTGCATGGCGTACAGGTGACTACGAGATAACATTTACGTATTTCGGCGAACCAATCTTATGTGGCAAGCCATACACGCCAAAGGCGTGGGATGCAAGCGCCATCAAAGTCAGTGGCATTAAACCGGCAACGCTGTGCAAACCGAACACTTTCAGCGGTACGTTGAGCTCTTTTGTACCACGAATGTCACTGTCTGTATTTTGATTTTTGATAACGTCTCACAAATTGCATACATGTGTTTTTGATTTCTATGTATTAAGATGCAGTAACTGGAAATATTAGTAACTAGAGAAATGTGCAGTCGTATCGACTTGCCGCCCCACGCCGGGCGGTTAAGGTTAGGATTTGACCTTTGACCTTTTGACCTCAGGGTCAGTGCATGCCGAGGTCCTACCACGTACTATATGTTTATCGACTTTTGTTCTGATAGCTCAAGCCGTTTAACAAACAATCAAGCCGTTTTCCTTTTAGAGTGCGGACAAACAGACAGACAGACAAACAGACGCGATTGAACGCCTTACCCCACGCCGGCGGCTATACATCAAGCGTGGGTAATCATGCAGTTTCGTTTGGATGGAGCCTAGCTTTGATACTGTTGAAGTGTCGATAATCTTGTATGGTCGACTGCCATTTGCTACTGATGCTGTGTACACTGTGTCATTAGTCAGGGGGCCATCCAAATGGTGTATACATGAGGTAAAATATTATTGGACGCGTCCCCCTGTTCCTTCCATGAGTTGACACCTATGGTTCTAGGCAACCTCAAATTCTTAGTGATCATCGTTGCCTTGCAGTCTGAAGTTAAGAATAATTTACAGTTTTATTAATTAAATCAATTACTGCAGTTACTGAATTTACTGGAGTTTGAATGACGGCTGCTGTATCATAACTTTCTTCCTGCGTACCTTCGAATTCATATGTCAATGAACAATTGAACATGTCGATGCACTATTAGAGTGATAATGTTAAATTTTATCCTTTCGCCACCCGACAATGTCGACGAAGGCATTACATGTATTTTGGAGCTATCCCATTATCCCGTTCGTTCGTTCATCCTTTCGTCCGGTCAGATGTAGCTACCACGATATCTCACGAACGGCCCATACTGATGGCCTGACTAGATTCTAGAGGTCAAAGATCAAAGGTCAAGGTCACAGCAGGTCTGCGTGGAGGCGAAGGACCACGTCGAAGTCTATCTTCTAGTTAACCGCTTTACTGGGTAATAAAATTTTTTTTAAATCTATTCACACATCTGTAATATTTGTAACACTTACCTGGAAAAGGCTATCACAGCATTAGGACGAGTTATCTCGGGGTACCCAGCGACGAAATGTAACAAGTCGGCGCGGCCGAGTTTACTCGGGTTGCGGTGGATTTGATTTGAGTTAGACAATATAACTCGATGTACCCGGTAAAGGGGTTAACAAGAGCGCGAAAGCTGCTGATGATCGTGTGACTTGAACTGTGCGCTAGTGAACGTGACTGGAGCCGGCGAAGGAACACTGGAAGTGACGGTCATGACGGCCTGCGGAGCTGTGCCGCACACCGTGAAATCAGCCGGCAATGGAGTCCACTGCATCACTTTCACGCCGCAGTCGGCAGAACCTCACTCAGCCATCGTCAAGTTCAACGGCGAGATGGTCACAGGTATGTTACGTACACGCCAAATTATTCTCAACCGTCACATTTCGTAAATATATAAATAAAAACAAATGTACGTTTAATGAACCAGACAGTCAGATCGTCGCTGAAAATGCTAAATATATCTGCGTTTGCCAGTGAGAGAAGGGACGTTCGGTTCAAGACAAAAGTCTTAAGAATTTTGTTTTAGACTTTGGACCTAGACTAACATTTAATCTGAACTCGGCCTAAGACCCGGTTTTAGCCATTAAGATTAAACTTTGGTTTTAGACTAAAGTTTTAGCCGTTGGTTTTAGCGAAAGATGAAGTGACCCATTTTACACTGCGGCCGCATATGTTTTTTGACTATTGTGGCTCGGGCGTATACGTAAAATACGTACGCTGGTTTTTGAAACGTATGTAGCCTATATGGTATGAATATTTTATATAAAGTACGCATATGGTACTTACAACGGTATATACCATATGTACAGTCTAATTATCAATATCTGGACAAGTATCTTATGAATTAGTTCTGATGTAGAAATTCATCCAGAAGTGTGTTTGCGGTATTATCTACCCAGTGCTTAAAATAGCATGTTTTTGGGGGAGGGGAAAAATGTGTACTATATGAATTTTAAAATGTGCAGTACGAATTTTTGAAAAGATATCATGTGTGCAGTAGGATTTTTGGTTAAAACTGTCATATGCTACAAATATAAAAGCAACACTCATTTTATGCACTGCGATACTGCATATACAAATTTTATAATTTTTATTAAAGGAGGGTTGAAAATTGCATGTTCATTCAACAATAATGTTTCAGCTTCTGGGGGACTTCGTCCCTCAGACCCGCTATCAGGGCGCTGTCTCCGGACACGTCTGAAGGACTTACATCTCCCCAAACCCCCTTTTCTCCACAATCTGTGTGCAGTAGAATTTTCTAGCTATCTTTGGCCCTACATGCGCACAGAAACACGAAATAGGACATGGCTTGTGGCGCAGTCGATCAGTTAAAGCAGTAATCGGAAAGTTTAACGACGAACGTAACTCGTTTGTGGTGCCGACACTGGGTTGTAGGAAGCCCGTTCACGATACCGGTGATTGACGGGCGGAAGGCAGTTGCGAGCGGCGAGTGCCTTGGCAACGTCGTCATCGCGAACAAGCCGTGTGGTTTTGACGTCAACACAAGAATGGTCAACGGAGACGCACCTCTCTTCGTCGCAATCACGTGTACATCATCTTGTCATTCATTCTTCACTCTAATTAGCCCGCTCGCCCGGCATACGCGTGCTCATGTTCTGCCGATGTTACATTATTTATTTTTACGGTCCCTTGGAAACCAGTTATCTCAGAACGTACTGCACTGATCTTCACCATATTTTCAGGATAGGTGCGCCAATATTGGTATTATAAACAAAATACACTTTTCAAAATTAAAGCCAGGTTTTGTTGACTTATACGACGTCTGGCTTTGATACGGATTGGGCCTATTCTTATAAACCCGGGGCCCGCAAAGGAAGTTTTGATGACCAAAACGATCAGAGTAACAACTAGAACAAACCAGCACTCACAAGAGTGCAATAACCCATGCCGGAACCTTTTTGTGACTTATGGCCTTGACCTTTGACCTTTTGACCCCATGGCATAGATATTTGGCATGATGGTTTCCCAAAAGTTATTGTGGAATATTTGTATGTCAAGTTTGGTGATCCTAGCTGCATCGGTTTTTGAGATATCGTGCGATTGACAAACAGACAGACGGACAAACTCCGGTACAAACTCAACCCGCGCGACTTGCCGTTGAGTGGGTAGGCTAATTATTATAGTATTTGAAGATAATGACGACGAGTATGATGTCGGCGACGATGACACTTTACAAAGCTAGCGATTGTGTTTGTAGCACCGCGATGCCAACAGGTTATTCCGAGGATCTGCGAAACAGCATCCGGCTATCATGTCGACTTCACGCCCACTGAAGCCGGTAACGTTCAAGCGTCGTCGTTTATAATTGAATTTTTCACTGTGTTGACAGTTTTTTTTACAGTTTTCAATAATTTCGTTAGCTGGAGTAATGACAGTGCTGACCGTTATGTTGAATAACTGAATAAATGTTCCTTAGTCGAAATTTTTGATTGAGTATTTTTAATTTCAAAGTGCCGCGGATACGTCGACACTAAAAGTAAAACAATATGTCGCCCTAACGGGACGTAACACCACTGGCCCGTCGTGTAGTGTTACCGTGGAGCTATAATTAGTCTGCAGGTGGCATGACGTCATCGCCTGGGATGCGCGGGTGAAGCCACCTGCAGGCCCGCCATAAAGTTTGACAGACCCCGACAGACGACGACAGACGACAGAGAGCAAAACAATACTGGTCCTTACACTATATGTAGGCGGACCAGTAATAAATAGTTTATTTGGAAAACTGCATAATGAACTATTAGTTGTTTTTCAAAAGTTTGCACATAATGTTAACTATTGTCAGACGTCGAATGCCGCCTTCGGCATTGTGAGTGAATAGTAACTTTGACGATGTGAACCAGTGTGTGGTATACTTGAATAATATTTATTTTTCAGACGAATTTTTATTAACTATTTTATTACAAAATGCCACAGCGATGTCGACACTAAAACTGAAATAAACAGTGTACTTAGAAAATTGTGTTAAGGTACTGCTAGTTGATTTTTTTTCAAAAGTTTGTACAAATGTTAACTATTGTCAGTCTTACAAATCTACAATGTTTCGTCGAATGCCGACTTCGGCATTATGAACTAAAAAAGCCAGCACCCATAAGGGCGCCATGACCCATGCAGGCAATGTTTTTGTGCCTCGTGACCTTCACCTTTTGATGCCATAATAAATGGGTTTCCGGGACTCACGGTGGACCATGTCTTTGTCAAGTACGGTGCTCATAGCTGCGTCGTTTTTTTAGATAACGTGTCGAAAAAAAGCAAATATACGTACAAACGTATAGACACATAAACAGACCTGGGAGAGACTTTATTTGTTGAAAACTTACTTGCGTCGAATGAAAAATGTCTTAAAATCGACTTAAGTCGACTGGGCGTTAACAAAATGACTTGACTTGGAGCAAAAACAATAATACATTTACATTATATTTGAATCAGGCTTACGGTCCATCGACAGCATCTAATGCACATTGTTTGCACGATACGCTGCCACTGAACTGCGTTTTATGTTGAACATCAGTCCGCAGTCCTCACGTCGAAAATTTTAACATTTTTATTTTGTAAATGACATTATTAGAGACAGTGAGTGCAAACAATGTCCTTATGATGTCGGCTAATAAAAGATATTTTATCAGTAAGTCGACTTGACATAATACCAACGGGTGCCAGGTAAATTCGATTCGACGTTATCGTCATCATCAAATTTCTTTATTGAATCACATGACAAAACGCAAGCAGTTAACTTAATAGTACTTTTGCAATACCAGATGGGTAGAGAAAAGTGATCCGACCCGACTTGAAACGTACAAGTCGACTTAAGTCGACTGCTGAGGTCGTCTCCCAGCTCTGCACATAAACGCCGCTGAACACTTCACCCACGCAACTGCCGTTGCTGTAATGACTGATAACTTTATAACGGTTATGCCCTATTTCGCCAAATCCCGTTTCGCCGAATCCCAATTCTCAGAAAACCCGTGTTATTTACTTATTTTCCTAAAAAGGAAATGCCGGTGACGTCAAACTAAACTGACCCTAACCGTAACACTAACCCTAACCGACACAGTAACAGTAATATTTTA
>Ga0209780_1004651_pt1 | contig 10626 bp, 2 predicted proteins | sample WorMetexBAHAMAS2_FD_187384 | JGI IMG/M metagenome (GOLD analysis project Ga0209780, IMG submission 187384) | Marine gutless worms symbiont microbial communities from Max Planck institute for Marine Microbiology, Germany - Inanidrilus exumae... | ecosystem: Host-associated > Annelida > Digestive... | reverse complement strand
CATTAACGCGTGCAATGGATGGCCACAGTTTGCGCTGCAGCACCATTGGCTCTTGCCAATCAACTGCCACTTCCGAGATTGTACAGCGCGCTGGTCCGGTCATCGCGTAAGCTGCGCTATATAAGAATCCGACCTTTACCTTTGTATGCATGTTGGGATGTCTGATAACTCGATTTATCTGATCACCTGTACAGCCAAGTAAGTTGCAAAGTGAATAGACAATTTGAGGTCAGGGATTTCAAATATGTGGGAAATATTTGCCCCAGCTCCCCCTTACACACAGTGGCATGTGAATATATGTAAAAAAAAACCTGCTATCAGACAATGTACAATCTACTTCCAGTTGTTGTAACAGAATTATGCTTGCAGCTTAGTAACATATTATGTGATGTATATTGTGAAATGACTTATGTAAAATTTTAGCTGTACCAGCTTAGCCACAGACAAAATAATTATAACCAGTAACAAAAAGTCACTAATGTATGAAATACTTACCCTAATAGTCATATGCTCATGTGAAGCTGGTAAAAATGTCTGTCGAGTGCTTAAAGACAGCACATTGTGGCTTTGACAGCCATGACGAACGTCAACGACAGTAACTTGCCCGACAGATTCTAGCAGTAACAACGTCGACAGTGGTCCACAGCGAGACAGCCGATCACAGGTCCAGACTGTGTGTGACTGATTCATACTGCAGGAGTTAGTCGTCTGTACTGCACGTGGTAACTCCAGTGCTACAAGACCAGATCGTAAATCCCACACAGTTACAGTCCCAGAAGTCTGACCACAACTTAGCACGCATTGCTCATCAGCAAGGAATAGCCGAGAGATCTCTTCAGTAGCCAACAGACCTGTAAAAGAACAGCAACACGTAACAATATATACTCACTCAATAAATGGCCGTATTTCAAATTAACCTAAGCTAGATGGTTGCCCCTTCAGTTTTTTTAGTCAGAACTTTCAAAAAGAGAACTTTTGGACATAACTGTAGGAGGTTTTTACCACTGCCACCCCTTGCCCGACCAACACTTCAACAGTGTCATAGCACTGAACGGGTAATGCTTGTAACAACATGAAGTCAGAATAGAATATTGCAAACATCCAGCCATGAGCACAACTTATATCAAATTCTTCTGTGCAATTAAGTAGTCAGTTAAGCATCTGTTTTGTGGTTATGCAGATAGCAAGCCGCCATTAACTGAACTACATCTAGCATTCTTAAGTACCTCTTTCTACTTACTAAGTTACTATTAGCTTCTACATTACACTGTTAAATGTAATATTAAATTTGGGATTCCGATGCACTTATCAGCTCATATCTCGGCAACTATTCGTTGCTTATGTTAGTGCAGCATACAGTTGGCAAGTTCTCAATGGTTGCTTTATACTTTCTATTTTCAATACCAGAACCAGATTAGTTTTTTTCTTAGATATCAGTTAGAATAAAACATTGGTGAGGTCATGGCACCAAAATGAGCCATGATATAAACAGACGTAGTCGGGGAAGGCAGTGCATAGAACACACAGTGCAACACAGAATACAGTGCAAGTGTTTCACCCTGGGAAATTTAGTTTAACCAGACTCAATGACATCGTTCACATGGCACCTAGTGTACCTTAATATTTTAGCTTCAATGAACATTAAAATAGTTCAAACTAGAAAACACAGACAGTTGTATCGACATGCAGACCCACGCCGGCAGCAGCAGCACACGGCCGTAGCAGCATGCGTCACTAGCAATCATGTGACCTTGACGGTTTTTATAACTGTGTGACCTTGACCTTTTGACCACTGAGTCAATGCATGCCGAGCGACTGCTATATGTGTTAAAAGTTTGGTGTCAATAGCTCAAGCCATTTTCCTTTTAGAGCGCAGACAAACAGACAGACGCGACTGAAACAGTATACCCACGCCAGCGGCTATACAGCCGGCGTGCGTAATAAAAGCACTACTGTCACTGACAAGCAATAATGTGGTACTCCACCTTTAGAAGTGTCAAAGATACTCTGTGACGTGTGCACATCATAAACACATATATTTGTTGTAGTGTCACCAAACGCCGCTAGCGAATCGCTCGCATCGACAACTGCGGCACGTCTAGAATTATCAGTTAAAGATTTTAGTGTGACACAAATTTTTATAAATTACATTATGACTTACTAATGACATAACTACAGTACTAATAAAACAAACACAACATTGCAAAAACTTAAGCCAACCACTGCAACAGTCTGAACTCAATGAATCTACTGATTTCTCTGTCTGTTATGGATAACAATGACCTATAAAACAACATCAAATTTTAAACAGTGGCAAAGTGATATCAGTGACCCAAATTTAACTAATTAACCAAATGACTTCAACTGTTACTAAATTAATTAATTTTGATAGGTATAAAGATTGATTTGACTTTCAAATGTAAAGTTGAAAATATCAGGCGGTTCAGATTTACATCCAACAAGCAAACACATACATTTTCTGAAGTAGTATACACAGGTAAAAATTAACTGATTAACATTTTAGCCGCATGGACTACCAGTTTGGTGCTAATTTTATAGCTGTGTCATCATAACTACCGCCATTAACACGTATTTTACAAAAACAAAAAGCCATGAAGCACTGACAAATGGCTCAAATCATATACTGAACAGAAAACAACTAATGCTGTCCAGAAAAATATACATTAGCAAATACGGCAGCAGCATGTACAGATTATTTCCTTTTGTATCATGTAGGCAAATACATGATGTGTAAATTTGCACAAGCGGAACAGAAATACTTAACTCCAAAGCACTAATACCATCGACCATTATAAAACCCTTTGTGTTCGCGTGCCCTTTATTTCGCCAATTTCACGAGCGTGACAAAACTGCAAAATTAAAGGGCGTGAATATTGATACTGTACCAACTTTAATTAGCATTAGCATTACTCATGTGTTGGAATTGTGCAGCTTGAATTTGCCAAAATAATTTTGCATGAAAAATCGCCAACTTTTATGGCAGCCAAATTAAAGGGTTTTACAGTATACCAAGATCACAGCAGAATGTTATGATAAATTATATCACAATACAGTAACAGTAAAAGTGTTAACAACGTATATAAGGATACGATGTAGGTGCAACATTTTCTACTCTGCTTCTCTTCTCTATCATGTGTGAACCTGACAAACACAATCACAATAGTACAAAGCACAGAGAGATGATAATTCACATGAAGACTGCCAGACTAAGTCACTGCAATTAATTACCATTTACCACAGACAGCTAACTCTGGCCTTGTTCAGTTTCACGTCTCAATAATAATAATAATAATAATAATAATAATCCGATTTGTAAAGCGCCAGAATGTCAAAAGACTTCCGTACTATGTACTACTTCATTCCAGCTAACGTTTCATAATCAAAGAACGAAGTGTCATACTAGATCAATGCTCAGAAGGGGCAAACTTTCGGTTTCAGAATGAACATCCGATAATTCCTGTAGATATCACATTGCACTGTGTTTGTAACACTTTGATGCAGTTGAATTTGTGGCTACCAGGTGTAAACAATCTTCTGAAGTTTCTAGTTTTATAGTCAAACTCAGTAGCACACACTAACGTAATCAGCAACATTAATGCAAATACAGCCCAGCTTCGCTATACAAATTACAACTTCATGTCGCACATACCTGTTTCAATGTTCACATCTGGAATTCTCCAAAATGCAATGCAATTTCTGTTTTTCTCTGCAGAAACCAAAATCCTGAAGGCATATGTTTAATACACGTGTCAGATGCACTGCTGCTGTAACACAGATGCTACAAGTAAAGCAGATAGAAAGCCGACACTGTAGGTTGTACAAAGAACTCGACACACAGAATACCTGCTGCCACTGTTACTTATTTAGTTTCAAACTCAGGTCTGATTTTAGCCGACTGTGCCTCTGTCTCGCCTCATAACTTGCTAGCACAGGTGGAAAATAGGTGGAAAATGTTTTTTCTCCTACGAATTTTGGCTCTCTCTGACCATTAACTTTGACCTTGACCTGTAAATATGACCCAGATATGGTCAAGGTGAACTCTCAATCCAATTATCTAGGTCAACAGTCATTTTGTTCCAAAGTTATCTGCACAGACAGATACACACCTAACCAAGTGCACTTCCTGGACCACTTAAAGTGGCTGTAAATAAAAGTAATTAAACACTGGCCGGTACCAAGTTATACTGCTTGATGACAGAGGCACATAGGTGTGAACAACTTGCCCAAGGTTGTTACGCAGCTTTTGCTCCGGGTAGGATATGAACCCACGACCTGTTGATCACAAGTCCGACGCTCTACCCATTGCGCTGCTGCACCATCACTGCTACACATGAATTAAGTCATTTCAAGCCACTTGTTTAAGCATGATAACAGTGTTCAACTTGGAAGTACATACCTGGCAGTACCACAGGCAATATTTCCGCATAATTTAATGAAAGTTTGCATTATAAATAAGACAGTTGAACAAAATACATGACTGATAAAACAGCAAATTTACACATACATTAAGTTACGAAATTATCATCAACCAAGTAATGCTGACAATTCATTTCTAAAATACTTGCTAATTAGCCAGCTGTAAAAAGCAAATATTCTCGACAGGAACTATTAGCAGATCAGCATTACTTAGGTCATATTTAGTCAATAACGGTAATATATCAAAGTAACTGTGCAGTCATGTATTGTGTATTGAAATGTTTGACCTGCTATTTGGAACAGTCTTCAGAGAAACTATATGCCGATCATGAAACCCTCCACCTATGACTTTGAAGTCAGTTTCTTTACAAATACTCTACAACAGTAACAATGCAGCGTAGCTACTAAACAAAGGCGACATAACATACAATGCAACGTTTGTAAGACATTATATGCAATGGAAGATGGATATCTGGCTCTTTCCACACGGAACTAAACTAAAATTTGCAAAAAATAAACCACAAAATAAAATGAGTAACTTGTAAAATCCTAAAAATTCCAAAACTCATCATCTGTGTAGTTTTAATCGTCATCTAAAATCTTACTTCATATCTTAACTCAGTATCAAGCATTAACACACCCCATCTGGCCACCTGGCAACTGGTTGGTTGGGAGATTAACATCCCCTTCAGCACAAAAATAGGCTATATTGGGGAAAAGGTCTTGGGTGGAGATTTAGTTCTGCCAGGTTAAGGATGACCAATGATACAGTAACCTCCCGACCTCGTTGCCTTTTTGCATAGCGACGACCCAAAATGGGAAAGGATAGGGAAGGCTCATTTAAGTTATTACGCTAGTGCCAACAACAGGGTGAAAACTAACCAACCACCATAACACCTATTCATCAGTTCAATGTATTATCTAGCGTAATTGCTGTTCTTCAGTTCCTATAACATATCAGTGCCTAACAACTCCCGTTGTATAATATTTTTTCTGTGTTGGTCTGGCTTTGGAATGCTTCTGTTAGGTATAATGCAAGAGAAGTATCTGGGGGACCTCCCACCCATGGTACCAGACCTGCCCCTCCACCACAACTGCCTGTGCCTCCGATTTAAGCATGCTTGACTTTGTGCACATTATTATTATTATTATTAAAATAACTAGTGAGTATGATATATACATAAATTTACTCAAAAAATATAAGACATTCACAATCACTGCTTCACTGTTAAAAGACAGGAAGTTTACCAACTATAATAAATGAATACAGCATCAGCTACAGTAACATGGAAATTGTATGGTACTATCCGACAATTATTTATCACCAGTACTGCATAAAGCACTCAGTGTGAAAATTGTTTCTTTTGACATCAAATACATGGCATTATTGATACATACATACATACATATACACAATAACATTCAAAAATATCATTTTCGTTTCTGATTACAAATAATGCCAAAAAGCTCCACATTACATGACCTTTTATGAACGCAGTCAAAATTGTCATTAAAAATGTTTTACTAACTACATATTAACATATAAATCAAAAAACATGCCGAGCATTCGTTCGTTCGTTATTGCGGGCAGAGGTCCAGCCTACTCTGGACCTCAGTGCTGAGACCTCATAGTGGTCCAGAGTGGTACTGGTAGGTGTGTGCCAGTGTATGCTTGACATGTAGAAAGTGAGCAGCTTGTCCGGTATTCATAGCGCTCCCCCTCTAGACGTGGCCTACTGTCTAGCTTAGCCCTGACTGGTGCTGTGCGTTACACCAGCCAGTGGCCAGTCATGCCTTTCTGCTTCAGCCACGCCAACACAGCTAACAACCTTGATGCTGCTAATCAAGGTGTCAGCAACGGTCACAGATTATAGAGGAAACCGTCAAACGAACTTCACTATTCAACATGTGCATAGTAATTGCTTGAAATAATTCTTTGGTGGCAAGGGCACTCACCCGGACCGAGCTTTGAACCCGGCTCCTGAGGTGAGTCACGTTCCACTGCACATGGTGCTCAAGTGTGTCGGCCACTGAGCTACATAGGCAGGTCAACCACGCCTACTGGCAATTATTTCCAGACTGTACATCAGGCACAACTACATTCAGTATCACGTGTAGTGAGTGTAACGCCGCATTCCAGACTGCTCAGAAGTCGGAATTTCCGAGTTCGTTTTTTTCCGAGTTCCGAGTTCAAAGCGTTCCAGTGAACTGGGAAGTCGGAACTCGGAAATTTATGGAAATTCAAGTAAACAAATAAAATAAAGAAATTTAACGTTCTCATACAAGCTTATCAGCATCTAAAATACACAGAGAAACGTTGTGTTGTATAACAATGAAATTTCTGACGGCGAATGAGGCGTGCGGAAAGTTGTCAACATCATGTGACCCATGTCGGACTGCTCCTATCAGGCCCGAGTTCGAACTGGTAATTTACGAATTCGCGTGACCTATTTACGAGTTTGAACTCGGAAATTCCAACTTCCGAGCAGTCCGGAATGCGGGATAAGTACCTGATTAGCAGACAACAAGGTACTGGGCACAGCCAACTGCAGCAACTCAGTGTGACCATTTGTCAGCTGACACGCAACACCTATACCTGCAACAGTCAACCTGTATCAGCTTTCCAACAAGGAAATAAACTATGACTCGCTGTTTACATAGAACATGTTGTCATATGATAAAACAGTAACAAAATAGCATAAGGCAAATCTCAGGCAACTTACTTCCTCTTGTACCATTTAACTTTTAAGAAACCTCAACATCTGTGCATGACGACTAGTCCCATAACACAATACAACATGACTGTTCATTTACATTTCTATTCAGCAACTCTGGCTGCCATGTCAAGACGTTTAGCCACTTACAAAGTGCACACTGTCATAGACTGGTCAGCAATGAAAAGAAGTGTATTTGTATTATGTATCTGCAGAATGTTTGTAATTCCCGAGCAGACAAAGATATGTATTGCTGATGCAAAAGGCATCCTTCAATTTTATGATGATTCGCTGTGCCTATCAAACACATCAATTAATTTTGCTGTAAATAAATATCCAAATAAAAAATTAGCCACGTACGGGACTGGCGGTCGACTCCTAATTACTGCCAACTTCAAAGTCACATGACACAAAAACTGGGACAAAAATAAAAAATCCGGCCCCAATACGCTTTAGGTATTGCCCCTAATTTAAGAATACGTGGTCATATGCCAGACCCATTATAAATGGGGGAGGAGATAGCCTTTGAAAATGGCGGAATTTCTGACTTTCAAGGGCTCGTGACCTTGAACTTGGATTGGGTCATACTGCATACCGTCATGCATCACTCATCGACCTCTACCTACATACCAAATTTCATTGAAATCGAATAACATTTTTGTGGACGGACGGACGTACGGACATACGTACGGTCATTTGAGACCCACTAGTGTTATTAGGTCGACTCGGAGGAGTCGACCGAAAAATCGTAACAGCACTCAGAAAAAAAATATACTGTATGGAAAAGAAAAACAACACTAACTATCATTGTTTATCCATTCGATTGTCTGAGTTGGCTGTTGAAGCTCGTACATATGTAGCGTTTCGTAGCTGTGCAATGAACATCATTTCATACTTAAAATTCATGATTCAATAAAGCTCAAATTTGTAGTAATAATCATCAGAAAATACAGAAATATCACAGGCCACGTCTGAACATCAAATCCCATAATTTTCATCATGAAGATCATGTAACTGCTCAAATTTTATGTTTGTCTGACTTTGACAAGTATGACTCTAAAATTTCCGGATGAATTTACATGATATATTCAGCATATACCTTGGTACAAGAAACAGTTTGTTAAATTTTGGGGGTCAGCTGGATCCAGGAATTTTTCACAGACATCTGTTAGCACCACAAAGCTCAACAAGAAACTCAGCTATCACAAACAATGCACTTTGAACTTTTACCAACAGCTGCAGGATATTCAGCTGCCTGCAGTTTTGTACACTTACATAATAAGGGGCTCAACTGTTGCGGAAAAAATATATATATGAGAATAACTTCAGAAAAATAGAACAATGTGTGCTATTCCATGCAATGGTCGACCTGCTGTAAGTCAAAGTAGGCACGAGTTGTCATAAACCTGCAATGACCAAATGCCATACTGCTCCAGTCATGGCATCACGTGGATGCAGATAGAGTTATGTGGGATAGCATCTCAATCAAGCACATTGTTGACTGCTTGGTCACCAATTTTACTCGCCCAACCCAACCAAATTTGGTGACACCATTGGAAGTGATCACACTGGATTTCATAAATACCTGTCTCTGGTGTACAAAAAATTCTATTTTTAGGATACCACAGAGTATTGACTGCATGATGCATCAGTGCACGATGGAGGGACAGAAATGCTTACTGGTAATTGTGCTACGATTGTGCTATGCTGATGTGCAATAACATTAGTGCCACATGGACCAGTTCACATAATTTATGCCACATTTCAACAATATTTTATATTGAACATGTGTGTTAACTATCTCATAAAGTTTACAACACAGTGTTGCTTGCTCCTGATAGAGTTAGCATTGGTACAAGAGATAGTAAACTACTCGACTTAACTCGAGTAATTTTTTACTACTCAGATACTCGTTTATTTCTATTTCCGGTTGGAAATTTTATTTCCGGTTGCAGTTTTTTGAATTTGCAGTCATTTGACGAAGTGTGGGAATTTATGTAAAGTTTGGGCCTCGCGAGTCGTGATTTCATTTGCAACAGCCAGCCTGAAACCAGTGCACAGCAAAACGGTACCGTCACGAACCAGTCCACTACCCCCTTCTTTGTCACTGACAGCTTGAATTAAAGTACTTCCGGTATTAACGAGTACTCGGGTACTCATTAAGGGGTACTCGGACGAGTAGAAAATTACTCGTTAGAGACCCGCAAACGCCTGTCGTTGGACACCTGCGGACGCAGACGCGGGCGGTATTTTAGTAAACGCGATGCCAAAATATCTGCGTCCGCACATCTCTGATTGGTATCCGATAAATTTGCAGTATTTACTATAAGGCAGATTTTTCACCGCTTAACGGATCTGAAAAGCCAGTCATCTTCGTCACCCTCAGTTTCACTGTCAACGACTCCTGTCTCCAGACAATTGCACTTGCTGTCCGCATCCAACGAAACAGCCATAATAGGTTTGTTCAGCAGTACGCAGACTTTGCAAGCCGTGAACCGCCGAATCTATATTTATTTTCTAATTTGATGAAATATTATAGAATTGCAAGCATAGAATACGTAACACATAAAATCGGTATAAATATTCTAGCTTTTAAATTTCTAGCTATTAAATATTTTATGTTGTCCGCCGGAAGTTACGTCGGTTTACTATACGTCACAATCCAGCGGTCTAGCAACTAACCGAGCGGGCGTCTATCTGTTGGGAGTTTCACGCTTTTACAAAACCTCCTAATAAGTTGAAACTCGATTGATAAAAGTAAAGTATACCGCTTGAATTTTTCCAGCAAAGTTCAGCACGTGTGCAAGACCCAGTGAGTATACGCTTATTTAGATCATCTACTATCTAAAAGTTGCGATTGCCATTAGCAGCGGATGCGTCTACGGTTGCTGCGGTAACGCCCGTAAAGCAAGCCTATATAGGATCGGTGTATTCCATATAGGCCTAGTGTAGCCGTATATATAATAGCTAGGCCTCAGGAAATGCGATCGGCATACGACGTTGCGGTCCTATATCATGGCTACATGTATATCTTGACTGTACTTTTAAACAGTAGGTGATGTTTCCTCATCTAGACTATCAAGATTATTGGTAGGCCTACATTGCAGTTAACTAGTCTAGGCCAGTTGCGCGGTTCCTCTGCGGTACATGAGCTTCTTGTTTTATTCCCGTGATTGCTTAGGCCCTACTTTTGTTGTGTGGAGTTCAGTTTGTTCACAACTAAACCAAGATATTGGCTGTTGTTGCCACCAGATGTCGTATTTTAAAGCTGAAATGCACCAAATTCGTCTTCGGCCGGGGCTCCGCCCCGGACCCCGCTGGGGGAGCTTGCAATGCTCCCCAGACCCTCTAGTCGGCTGGGGAGGGGGATACCCCTCCCCATTTCCCACCCCTTCGACGCCTTTGGCGTCTCAGTCTCGGCGCCTTTGGCGTCGAAATCAGTCTATCCCCGGCTCTGCTTTTTCAGTAATTCGAC
>Ga0209780_1004650_pt1 | contig 10627 bp, 6 predicted proteins | sample WorMetexBAHAMAS2_FD_187384 | JGI IMG/M metagenome (GOLD analysis project Ga0209780, IMG submission 187384) | Marine gutless worms symbiont microbial communities from Max Planck institute for Marine Microbiology, Germany - Inanidrilus exumae... | ecosystem: Host-associated > Annelida > Digestive... | reverse complement strand
CATTTCTCTTCTCCCAAGCTTACTCTCTTTCCTCTTCTCACTCCTACTAGCACACTGCCTGGCCCAGCGCCTCTGAAGTTACGACCATATGGCGCTATACAAATGTGTATATTATTATTATTATTAATCTATTTCAGTGATTGTCAAAACAAGATGGCGAACGTCCATACGGGCTAACTTTAATCCTATGGCGTGGTGGTCGTCCGCTGATTTGGGACGTGACAGTTGTTAGCCTATTAGCGACGTCCTAGGTTAACAAAGCAGCTACCGACGCTGGTACAGTGGCCGATATGGCGGCGACCAGGAAAACTTGAGAAATATCCATCATTTTCTTCCACATTACCAGGTCGAGCATATTTCTGTGGAAAATCTTGGCGTGTTCAGCTCGTCAACGCTGAACTTGCTTTCTGATCTGGGTCGCCGAATTTACGATAACTCTGAAGATGCCAGAGGGAGAGAGCGCGCGTACGGTATTTATTCCAACGCATTTCTGTCGCGATTCAGCGCTTCAATTCCGTGCTTTTGCACGACACTCTGAATGTCGACTCACCGGACCCGTAGCCATCCAGTTTTTGGTTTTAATACTTTTTAACCACGGGATCTTTACTACCTGGGGTAAAATAATGAATGATGGTGGTGATGATGATGATGTGTAGACGATAGTGCGTGGAAGCCCGTGGTCACCGCCGTCTCCTTACAGCCCGAGTCCCACACATCCGCCAGGTGTCGCTGCGTCCATGTCCGTCGCCCAGTCCAATCGTCTACAGCCTTCGCCCGTCGACCAAGACCCTCGCTACCGGCCGTCGTCACCGCCCTACCGTCAACCTCCGGCCCGGAACCCGCCGGACTCCACCGGCCCGTACCGGCCGTATCCGGACCAGCAGCCGTACCGCGGTCCGCCGTCGGACATCGTGGACCGGCGCGACTACCGCGACCTGCCCGAGTACGGCCGGAACGGATACCGTGGGAACGGGTCGCTACCACGTGACACCACGTCACACCAGTACCCGGCCAGACCTGCTTCGGCGTTGCCGGGCCAGTATCCGCCGTACACTTCGCTGTCGCGAGCATACCCGCAGCCTCAGCAGTCACAGTACAGCAATGGGTCCTACAACGGGCCGGCTGTCATGGAGTCTCCTCCACGTCCTGGAATAAACCGCGCTCCGGATGAAAGAATCCAGCAGCAGACCGTGTCCGCCAACCAGCAGTACGAACGGGTGAGTTTGTTGTAGTACACTGGTGACTTCGGTTTTTACTGTCCAACGCATACGCGTAGTACGAATATGGGTGACCGTCTTCGTGGGGGCATACCATCTCGTATGTAGCCACCCAGGCCAACTGCCTCGTGTGGACCTGGGACAATCCCCCTTATCCTTTCACTTCCCCACCTTCTACTCTATCTTCTATTATTTTTTCCTTTTCCTTTTCTTACTTGCTTCATATATTTTCTTGCTTTTCCATCCCTTCCCATTCCATCAGAATAGTCCCACTACGTTTCCAGGCCGGATGTCGTAGGAGGCGACTAAACCTGGCTTTGGTTTTTCTTTGTGTTGATTTTGTATTATATGTATTTTTTAGTTAAGGATGCATGCTTGTTTTTGTCGTGTATGATTTAGTTTTGCCTTGCGTTGTCTCCCCTGTTGTAGGCGCTGGTGTAATAATTTAAATGAGCCTGTCGATCCCTTTCCCTTTTGGGTGGCTGCCAGGAAAGCCATTTATTTTGTAGTCAAAAGGTCAAAATGTCATGAGGCACAAAAAACCTGTCAGTCTTGCCACTGGCTGCGTATGTAAGCAACGCTGGGTCTTCCCTGCTGCAGTGCCCTGCATACAAGTCATGCTGGCGACACTGGGTTTTCCCTGCATTACACGCGACAGACAGGCCGCCGGTTTTTCCGTGCCTCTAGTTGTTTTACGGTCAGCCAGCATAAACCTAACCTTTTAAAATTTAACACAGCAACTCTTTACTGGTCCATAATTTTTATATTCTCAATCAAAATTAAATGAGAATCCATCCATAACTGATCAGTTATCCTGCTAACAGACAGACAAACACACAGCGGTTAAAACATCACTCCTGCCAATGCCATCCTGTGTGAGACAGAAGTAAACGTTGATGCTGTTATTGAAGGATGAGGAAGTAATATTCGCAGTGCTGAATGCGCGGTAAAGGGTCAAACTGTTGCTTTGCTATTCTCCTTGACTCTGCTACTGCTACTACTGATAACCGGTCTTTGCCGCCCATGACCGATAGTTGTGCAAGCGTTGATTTGGTTGCCAGACATGCAAGTTTATGTTTAACCTTTTTGTTACTATGTATGCTTTAGGTCTTTGTTTATCTGGTGTAATTAATTTTCGGGACTTACTGGTCGGGTTAGGCTAGAACCCCAAAAGGAGGACTTTAGGCCGCATCGCATGCATTGCGTAGATGCGGCCTATTGCTACAGATGTCGCACGTAGCGTGGTCTGCATGTTGGTCGCATGGACATTCCTAGCAAAAACGGCTGAACCAATCGATATGCAGTTTTGAGGGCTGACTCGGGGTGGGCCCAAGGAACCATTTATTACATGGGGTCGAGATATCTCACGGGAAGGGACAATTTTGTGGAGTTGTCTGGCCCACTGAAATTCACTGGGAGTCTCTGCTGCGGCGTATATAGCGAAAGGATCATTCAAACCTCAACAAGGTGTTACCATAACGGGACGTAACACTGCTGGCCCGCCGTCGCGTGCTGCCCCCTGGTGAGTTATGTTGCATATGCGCCGGTGTTACAGACGACGACGACAGATGTCAGCGACCGTTACTAGTCTGGCCCACCTACAATGTGTGTAGGCAGGCCAGTAACAACGACATACAGCCTTCTGATGGCATCTCAAGTCTCAAGAGAATTACACAAGAAAGTCCATAAGTTTCATAATAGACTTTCTATTGTCACATTACATTATTTCTCATTGAAAATCTGTCCCCTGTGATGCAGCTTTTCGTCAAAATCATTTGACCGCTTGTTGCAGAATTAAGGCATTCAAAAGTATGTAGATATATCTCCACCATTTCAGGCATAATCTTTTAGAAACTGCAGGGGCCATTGCGATCTCCCGGCAAATGTCCCTGAGGTGATGTTATTCATAAACCCAGCGATGGGCTACCATCACTTACTGCCGCGCCCGCGGTTACCTTCCCAGCTTCAGAGCGTCAAGACCGGTACCAGCTTATGCTGCTTGTTGAACAGAGGCACGCGTGTGAACGTCTAAGGCCAGAGACATTTAGACCATGTAGTTGAATACAGTTGCTATCACTTCGGGTGCGTTTAAAGGGTTAAAATTAAGCTGATAGCTAGTGCCTGGCTTTGACAGACATTAGTACTTACAGTCGGTGTTTTTAACTGTTCACTTGCTAGTGTATCAGTGGCAGTAGCGGTGGACTATGACGCAGTGTGATTTAAGTTAACGGAAACGGAAAAATGAACAACTGAAACTGAATAAATATTATTTCAGTTTGCATTGTACAACTGTCGCCAACATTGTACAACGAGACGCCGTGTACACGACGTAGATGGACGCACGCCTTCACATATACAGTATATTATGTAGGCATACATCATAAAATTTTCAGTTTTGGGCCGAACTGCTCGGGTGGTGCAGTTCGTTTGCATTATACCGGCTATTACGCAGACCGTAGCTACAGTATGATTTAAATTAACGGTAACAGAACCAGATTCGGTTAGAATTTAATGCAGATAATGATAACGGAAATGGAAATAATTGAAAAAAACAAACTGAAAATTTAGACTGATAACTTAGCTGAAACTGAAAAATATCCACAAGTTAAATCACACTGCTGTGGTAAAATAATAAAAAACGCCAGAACAGACTGAACTTTGTCAGATAATGACCATCTACTACATACTGTCCTTGTAGTGTGCAGACAACAACCGGCTGTTATTCCATTATGTCAATGACATTGTCGCCTTACATAGAAAATAACAACAAATATTTTTTACTGGCTGATGGTGTATAGTCATACTGAAAATTTTTAATATACATATCACTGCATTATAGACCTATGAGAAGAGTTATGATAAAATCATACAAGATAGTTGCTTGAAATATCATCCGTGTGTTGTGTGTACCCTGGATAAATGATGTATGTAAGTAGAAGAAATGATTTGAGACTTCAGAAATCTTATATGAAATACGACCTACAGAAGTTTGGCATTTCTAATAGGGTGATAAATGTATGGAACACCTTACCTAACTAGGTTATATCTGCTAACACGTTTAAAACAAGATAGGATAAATTCTGGCACAGTCTGGATGTCATGTGTAATTTAAAAACACCATTTCAAGGAACCAGAAGTTGTAGCGAAATGATAAACTAGGAACCTTAGCAAGAATTATTATCATAAAGTGTTTAGATAAGGCAGACATAGAGGCAGTTTAATTGTAAAGACTGTGAACACTCCTTAGATGGTGGGCGAATGGATGGATAGCCGGCCTGTAGAGAAGCTGGCCCACAGGTACCAACATTTCGCTGTTGGAAAACCCAGTTTAACTTCGGAAAATAAAGCCGGTTAAACACCAGCTAAAAGTAGTAATAGCAGCCTAGTAGATGGATTCGAGTGTAAAGTGCATAGTGCAGTAGTGACAACTTGCGGCTGAACATTAATTCTCTGGGCGTTGCTAGGTTCTAACAAGTGGTCAAAGAATTTTGCCAAAAGGCCGCATCGCCGTTTTGTCACCCCTCGCAGCAGTCAGTAGATTCGGCCGATCTCTAATACATTTTTCCTTGGGCCCACATGAGTCAGCTTCCTGAACGGCGTCTCGATCGGTTCAACTGTTTTGCGTAGACCGCTGCAAAAACGTCCACTTCTTTTCAGGGACAGACAACCCGCAATAATTGCCCCTTTCCCTTGGGGGATTTTGGCCCCCACCTAATATATGGTTCCTTTGGGGCCACCCGAGTCAGCCTGCTAAACGGCATCTCGATTGGTTTTGCCGTGTTTGCAGGGCTCACGAACGTGACCAACAGACACACACACACAGACCGACCACGCTACTCCGTGTGTATCAGTAGATCGCTATCGCTGCGATGCGGCCTAAAAAGTTTGATGGACAGCAGTTAGAGTTGAGTGGGCATATGTATTGTATTGTGTTGTAGTTTCGTAAAGCGATCGAGTCGGTTGTGAGTCTCGGGGACCCGCGACGGGTGCTGGACAGCTTCTTGAAGATCGGCGAAGGGTCAACAGGAATTGTGTGCACAGCGGTGGATCGTAAGAACGGTCGCAAGGTTGCCGTCAAGCAGATGGACTTACGTAAACAGCAGCGACGTGAACTGCTCTTCAACGAGGTTGAGCTTACTTACTTTTCTTTTTCATCATGCCTTTGCCGTCTAGAAGTGTCCGCAAAGGCATTATGTTTTCGAGCTGTCCGTCCGCCATATTCGTTCGTTCATCTGGATGGATATTGTTACCATGATATCTCATGAACGGCTTGAACAGTTTGGTGAATATTCACTGGCGCCGACTGATGACCTGAATAGATTTCTGAGGTCAGAGGTCAAAGTTTAAGCTCACAGTAGGTCATCGAGGTGGCGAAGACATCATCGTTGATGCTGGTGCATCGAAGTCCATGTTCTGTTTTTCCAGTGTTATTTCAGTACGGGCATCAGAGCAGTGTCTCTCCCTCAGGAGTCGGTGGCTGACAAGCTAAAGAAAAAAGAATGGATGATGTTCAGTGTCATCGGGAATGGCTTCTGGCTACACAAAGATTTTTTTACCAAAGTCCTTTTTGCTTAAACGGCAACCATGTAACTTAGTTTTGCTAGAGAAATAGCCATGAAACTGGTGTTCTGTATGTAATCAGTCCCTTTTGAGTCTTAAGCTATTGAACTTTCAGCCACTGATATCTACAATCAGGTGATGGTGTCAGGAAGGAGAATATTAGAATTTCTTTACCATTTTTCAAGAAAGACTCACTCTACAGGCAATGAATTATCAAAACAAAATAAATAAATAATAAGGCATAAACACTGTGTCTTTCGTTAGTTTAAGACCAAACTTTAATCCGAATGGCAAAAATTTGGTTTTATACCGAGTTCATATTAGACTTTGATCTAAGATGAGGTTTCACACCAAACGCCTCATCTCACTGGCAAATGCTGATGTCATTTACATTTTTCAGCAATTTGACTTGATTGATTGATTGCACTAATTGTGTGTGAATATAATCATTTTGTGGCATCGTGTCAGATTAAATCTTTTTTTTTTGAAAATTACCTGTTTATTACCTGTATGCCACGTGAAAGGTTAACTGACAGTGAATCACTTGCTTCTTTAACCCTATAACCATTTCTGAAGTGCTAATGTTTATCCTCAAATGCTCACATGCATAGTGGATCCAGTGATGTTTCAAGTTCTCTGTTGATGATGCAGGTGGTAATAATGCGGGATTATCATCATCCCAACATCGTGGACATGTACGACGGATTCCTAGTCGGTGATGAGCTGTGGGTTGTCATGGAATACCTGCAAGGTGGTGCACTGACAGACATCGTCACACACTCCAGGTGTGTCAAGTGTACACTCTCTTAGGCCTTTATTTGTACACAGTTGTATGCTCTTCTTTATGGTGATATTACATCTGAATGACACACAAGCACGCATACATACAGATGGTCTGATAATTAGCAAAGAATGTTGCATGAAAATTACATCTTAATGTTTAGTCTTAAGAAATTTTAGGTCATCTCTTTGACAGAGACGACCTAATAAAGCCGGTCTCAGATGTCCGTCCGTACGTAAGTGCTTACGTCTGTCCGTCCACAAAACGTTTCTTTGATTTCAATGAAATTTGGCGTGTAGCTAGAGGTCGATGAGTGATGCACGACTGTATGCAGTATGACCCGATCCAAGGTCAAGGTCATGAGTCATGAGCATTTAAAGTTGGACATCCGGTTATATTCAACAGCTATCTCCTCTGCCGTTTACAGTGGGAGCTGGCAACTGACCACGGATTCTTAAACTAGGGCACAATATCTAAATTTTATCAGGCCGGATTTTTGATATTCGGCCTAGTTTTTGTGTCACGTGACTTCGAACTTGGCAGAAACCTCAGTTCTGAAGAGTCGACCGTCAGTTCCGTACGGGGCTAATTTATTTAGCAGTTATCTTAACAGTTGCACAGACATATTCCATTGTATTGGTCCACCGTGTATATTGTTGGTAACGTGCTTCATATATCTCTATGAAGGTAGCATTTATGTACAGGGTGGCCAACATGTACATCGGTACACGTGTACAGGATAACAGTCGTATAAACATTTACAAAGTTACACAGTATGTGAACATGACAGCAATGACAGTATTTGGTACTAAAGATGACAATCGTCTAAAGCAGTCAATAGCACAATGTGACATTTTTGCGACTGAATGCAAAACTAAATGATATACAGTTGAATGAATTTCATTGAAGCCTGCAAATCTGATTCCATAGGCCGCTACTGGCTGTTACTTACTACAACATGTTTGGAATAAGTTGCCACTATATTTTTGCCTCTAACTTTGCCATATGCTAACCGATTTTCAAAGTTTTTTTTCACTGACAGACTTAGCAGTAAATTTGTAGTAAAGCGATAATGAAAGCTGAAAACTATTACGTTTTTCAACAACACACTTGTATTGAACAATCAAGTCAAATATCTGTGAGTGATCCTAGATGCTAAACTTGGCTGAAAAGAGCAAGTTGAAGCTAAGTGCAAGAAAGCCCTAGCTTTAATGTGTCAGCTACGTGGAGTAACTGGTGCAACTTGATAAATGATACCCAAAACTGAGCTATGGCTATATACTGCCATTATCAGACTTTAAATCAGCTATGCAGCAGTGTGGTCTGGTGGCCTAGAGTTAACCTGAAAACGGTTAACAGCACATACAGTGGCTTGCCTGTTTGTATGCAACTGGTGCTATGCGCACCACAACAACAGCAGCCCTGGAAATTGTTGTTGCCATAAGTCCACTGTTAGTATATACAATGTGAGTCAAAAAAACAATACACTTGACTTTTGATCATAACTTTGGCAAATGTAGACCGATTTACTAAATTTTTTACTGGCAGATTCCTGAGGAAATTTTGTACATTCATCATAAAGATTCTCCACCTCACCTTAAATATGTTTATACACTATGTTGTGAAACTTGAGAATAACAATTGCGGCCAATTTTCAATGGCATATTGCATGTGAGACCTCAGAATGTATCTTGCAAGATATGAGGCTGCCTTATAGCTCTTGTCTGAATTCTATGACTATAAAATCTGGAATACAATGCATAAGTGTTTAGAGGAGGATCCGTGATGTCAGCGAACTGAATTAGTGGATAATTGACGTGTAACATCGGCTGCAGCAGAGTCATTGATGAAGCTCACACCAGTGAATGGCATACACATCTGAGAGCTTGTGTTTGTACCAGACGAGGACGTTTTCAGCCCCTGCTTTAACTTTTTGACTATTTATCAGGTAGGTTTTATCAGGTAGGTGTACTGCAGTTGGTATTAGTAACAAACACTACTGTCATCTTCTGACAATGGTGAAGTTGTTTGTTACATAAACTTCACGGATTTTGTCGTCAAATCATATTCCCAACGTTCTTGCATTATCTGCATTCTGTGCTTCATATGTTGCACAAAAATTCAGTAAATCATCACTGTGATATTTTTGTAGCGTTTGTTATGTAAATGTTGTTAAGTTTTGTTAAGTTTCAAGTAAAACCGATTAATTTTGATGGTATAAGTAATCGTTCAGCAGTTATTTTAGATTTTTGAATATCACCAGGTAGTGTAGCAACATAGTTAAAGTGAGGTGGAAGACGCTGCTGTAGTAGTTACATAGACAGTTTCTATGGAAATCTGTCAGTTGAAGAACTTTGAAAATCTGTCTACATGTGCCGAAGTTATAGTCAAAAGCAAGTTGAAGCTAAGTGCAAGAAAGCCCTAGCTTTAATGTATCCGCTGGTGCCACTTGGGGAATGATTCCCAAAACTGTGCTATGGCTATATACTGCCATTATCAGACCTTACATCAGCTACGCAGCAGTAGACTGGTGGCGTGGTGGCACAACTTGTTGCGCGTTGGACTTGCGATCAACAGTTCGTTGGTTCAAATCATACTCGGGGCAAAAGCTGCATAACAACCTTGTAGCAAGTTGTTCACACCTATGTGCTTCTGTCGCCAAGCAGTATAACTTGGTACCAGCCAAGGGGCAGTGATGCTCTGCGGCTGGGAAGGTAACCGCATGCCTGGCGGAAAGTAATGGCAGCCTACCACCGGGTGGATGACTTATAGTCACCTACAGGCTGACTGCCTGTACACCGGGATCAGCTCGGGCCCCAATGCTAGGTAACGAGTATGGGAAGCCTTTACCTCTTTTTATGCTCAAAAGTCAGTTGTATTGTTTTTTTGACTCACACTGTATAAGATATGAAGCATTGAAGGCATTTTACCAACTACAGGTCAGTATACAATGGATACATGCAAATTGTTGCCACATGAGGATCGAACTGATTTCAGGATAAATGCTTTTTCTTCTGCTATGTGAAATGATAAAATTATGCTGGAATTTTATTTTGACGAAAACTACAAAATTCAAATCCCAACCAGGGATGATTGAAGTGAAGGCAGGGTTGACCTGAATGATGAAGTTGTCTGTTTTACAGATGGCTCACGATTAACCACCACCGGTCCGACCGGCATCATCTGACCTGTAAAATCGTCTCCGAAATGACCTATAATGTGTTGATTGGGACGTTAAACCCTACAATACCATACCGGCGCTGGCGTTTTTAACCAGACAGATCATTAAGAGTACTATTGCAGTCACGTTTATGATGTGTTTGTGTGTGGTTTGTGTCTGGCATGCTAAAAATGGTTTGGAAATGTGTGTGTTTTTAGGTCACAGTGTCTATTTGATGTTGGAATGGTGAAAAGTTAAAACATTTAGTGGAGCACCGCTCCACCTCAGAAGTATTTACAGGGCGTCGCTCCCCCTTGCTCTCCCACCACTACACCCCAGCTGCTGTATTCGGAAACGAAGTTGCACAATAAAATTGCAGGTGTGACATCGGTCTTAGGTTGCGTGTTTGAGTGTTAACCCTGTACACAAATGCCAAATTGGCAGAATGAAGCTGGAATATGACAGTTAGTGTTATGTTGCAGAATGAACGAGCAGCAGATTGCGACTGTGTGCAAGGCTTGCCTACAGGCGCTTGCTTTTCTTCACAGCAATGGTATCATCCATAGAGACATTAAGTCTGACTCCATTCTGCTGTCGGCTGATGGAAAGGTACAAGAAACACACTGCTTTGTTTAGAACTTCCTAACACGCTTGCAATTTTGTAATGTTTTCAGTTTGTCATACATGGTGAACACACACCTGCTTTCATGGCCGAGTGGTTAACGCACTCGGCCGCCATGTGCAGTAGAGCGTGACGCGCTCAGTGGCCGCGGTTCGACTCGGCCCGGGCGCGTCCGTCTACCAAAGAATTATTTCTAATGATTCCTATGCACATGATGAACAGGGAGTTCCCGGGCAGGTAAGAGGGTTCGACGGTGTCCTCTATAAACTGTGACCGTTGCGGATGCC
>Ga0209780_1004649_pt1 | contig 10628 bp, 8 predicted proteins | sample WorMetexBAHAMAS2_FD_187384 | JGI IMG/M metagenome (GOLD analysis project Ga0209780, IMG submission 187384) | Marine gutless worms symbiont microbial communities from Max Planck institute for Marine Microbiology, Germany - Inanidrilus exumae... | ecosystem: Host-associated > Annelida > Digestive... | reverse complement strand
ATGCTGCAGCTACAACACACACCACCGCCCCAATCAACCACACTAGGCTTTCACCCCGTAAACGTTCACCAGATGTCGCCGCCCGTACAAGGAAGCAAACAACCGATTACAACTTACTACTTAGTTTATCGACCTCGAAAGGATAAAAGGCTGAGTCGACCTGGGTGGCTAAGGCAGACAGACAAACGCCAGTGATAACCCTCCACCGCGACTGCCGTCGGCGTTGTTAAAATATTTCGTGGTATTTTACCGGAAACAAATGCGATTATTCGACCCATTGACTTCCACTAAGTTGTTGGCGGAGATCAGTGCAGTGGATTCGTGGCGAACAGGCGTAAAAATATCTTTTAACGATGTAGTCCTCACTCGAGGTCGCACCGACCATTTAAGCAATATTTTCCTCCTTTGACCTTGAAATGACCTATAATATTGATCTTCGAACCTGACGTGGTGTCAAGATGAACCAGCATGACAAATATCTAGGTTAAAAGAGATCATTTATTGGGGGTCAACTGCCCTCAAACGAGAATGACCAACGATTTCGGTCTCTCCTCTATGAGTTTATTATGATTCACCCATGTATATATATACCGATGTATCTAATCAACAAAATATATGACCATCCTGCCACAACAGTTTTCAAAGTTAACAAGCCACCTCGCCGCTCTGCGGTGTGATGGCTTGGGCCGCCTGACCGTCCACCCGCCCGTCCGTCCGCCCGATAAGCCACGCCTCTGGCGTGACAATAGATTATCACAAAACGTTAGTCAAATTTATTGTTGCCTAATATGTCACTTTAACCTCAAAATGCAACAAAATACGTTTTCGGCGTGAGGAGTTTACAGCGCTCCCCAGAATGAGCTACGTACTAGGCCTATCTCAGCGTTAAGTCTGGTAGGACATGCTCTGTAAATTTACAGATCGACAACAATATAAAAACAGGTTATAAAGTATAAAGGCTATTGAAATTTCCAACGCTGGCTGGATTTAAGCAGTGCAGATGCACTCATGAATCACAAATTTTAGAATGAGTTTTACCTAAAGTGGCGTGGAAGTCATTAGCTTCTGCAACAGCATAATTGGACTGATACCACCGACAACACGATATTCTGTTTGCAATCATCGGTGAAGCTAGAATCTCCGAAAGTAGATTTTCATTCTAAAACTCGCATGCCATTGTTATACACCACACCGGTCGCGTCCATAGCGGAAAGCGTGATGTAACGGTCTGGTGTTCGTCCGTCTGTTCGTCTGTCCCGTTGGCATGCTCACCATGACTCACCAGGGAGCAGCATGCGGCGCGGCCAGCGTACATTTCGGCCCGATGGTAAGGAGAAACGGCATATGTATATGTCCACTGAACATGCATATTTTGAAAACTAAATAGGCCTAATGAATTTAATAATATATTTCTCGGTTAATAACATTTCGGAACTGTTCACAAGGGCATAACACCATGGCCATAGATATGCCACAGTTTGTAATCCGTGTAATACGGATATAACATTGCCAACTGGAGACCATCTAGTTGCACGATTGACTCGAGCCCGCCAAGTAATTAACCGCCAATCAGTTTTAACCTTTCTCCTTGTCCGTCTTGACCGACGTCCGTATAACCGCGAGAAAGGTCGCTGGTTCCGTCAATCATACGGCAATAACGGGAGAGGTTGGACACAATACCCTTCCCGTCAGCACTGACTCCCATAGTTTGTCAACAACTGGTCAGAGGCGTCTGACCAGAGGCGTATTCAGGGTACGTAGGCTATAGTTGCGAAAAGCGGGACAAGAGTCAAATCAAATCGAATCAAATTTATTTTGCCATAAATTCAGTACACAATTCTAACAATGAGTTTGCATTGCATTTGGCTGGACAGACAGGCGATAACTTCGCACTTATGTCTGCCCATGACAACTAAACCGGAGTTTATGCATGTCGGCAACCTTGTCGCGATGTTGCTGCCAGTCATCCAGCAGGGTCGCCGGCACGTCTGGAATTCTCGAGCTCAGCATTCTCCTCAAAATTTGTCAGGTTGCAAAATGATGCGTTAGGCCTAGATAAGTTTAGGATTATATGTTCGTGTAAATACGACGTCGCATGACGTTAATACCCATTCCCGTGGCTATAGGCATGAAAGGTTGGATAACACTAAGTTGTACTGCTTTAGCTAAGAAATCGCAGGGCTAAGTTATGTATCGTAGCAGTTTAATTAAGTGAAATAAACAAAATTTCACTGTCACTACATGGAAACCTTAATCCTAGGTATTGGATTGCTTTCCCTGGAGCCAGAAAACAGCATTAGCCGTAACTAACTCGACTGCGAGACTGATACTATTAAAGAAACCAAAACAACCCCACAACAAACCATTAAACACAAAGTGTTAAAAGAAAATTATTTTGATGTGCCTAAAATTTTAGGGGTCTAGAACCCGATGTACAAATAATAGGGGGCCCGTCGACCCTTTGTGCCTGCGCCCATGTGTCCAGGTACAGCAATAGATTCGGTGTGTGTCTGACTGTACTAAATGACCTTTCGTGGTATTTTATCTTCATACTATCTAGGTCAATGTCAAGGTAATGGTCATAGGTCAAAGGTCACAGGAGAAATCAAGAGCTGAGCAACTGCTGGGATGGCCGACAGTGGCGTAGAGACAGAGAGTCAAAGACAAATACCATAGAATAGCAAACTTGAACTTAAAGCGATAAATAAGTAACAGCAGCCGTGTAATTTTTCGGTCGGCTAAAATACGATATGATACGATACGGTACGATATATTTACGTGTGCTCAAAAGCTGACGAAATGGCCAGTTTAGTCTAGCGCATGGCACAGAAACGAAAAATTAAGGGAAACAACAAAGAAAAAAACAAAAACCAATTAGCTCAGAAGAAACAGTGCGGGCAAAAGTCCGTGAAAGCAGTCCGTTGTTGCTAAAGTTATCGGTGTGGCCTCGAGTGAGGGCTGTTTATTTCCGCCACGGTTTCATCACTGTAGAGAGACGCATAGGACTAAGAAAAATTTGTGACTGCCGTTCGCGACTTTTCTGAATCTGTTGGCAATCACCCCGGCGTGTCCCGGGCGTCCTTGACTACGCCCCTGACGACCATCGTGTTTACAGTGTCAGATGGCGACGATGTACCACGACCGTCGTTATCAAGACGGTCGTGGATGTACCCGGTCATCATCATCAGCGTCAGCCGAACGTCGACTGATCGCAGCTGACCTGATCGCCGACACTCGCAATAATAAACACAGCGCGGTAATTGTCGCTAACGCGCGCCCATAAAGACCGGTGTCTTGCTCGACTGCATAAGATGCTTTCTGGTGAGTTTGACTGCTCGCAGCGACCGCTTCAAACGGAACTTATTCACGGTTTCAGCAAGACCTTACGCAACAAGCTCGGAACGGCGATACCCGTATAGGCCAACCGTGGCTAAATGCAGACCTGAATTTAACACCGTAAATAAGTATGTATAACCTTCCATTAGTCACGTCATGCTGTTTAGCCCAGGTTTTAATCTTTTCCTGTTTTAGCCTTTATATCACTTCATATTCCGTTTCATGCTTTGTGTATTATATTTTACTTGTATTTTATTTGTATTTCTTGTGTAACATTGTAACATTGTGCGAATGTCACGGTGTAATAAAAGGCTACTTACTTACTTACTTACTTACTTAACAGCGACATAAAGATCAGCTCGCCGATAGTCCAACATCGTGCCTCCGTTGACAGGTCCGGGAGGATGCGGTCTAGATCTAATACACAGTAGCCGTCTTCTTCTCAAACCAAAAACGCCGGCACGTCTAGAACAGAACATACATTTATCCAAAACATCTCCGACTTGTCACACGGTAATGAGTTGAGCTTGAAATGCTAAGCCATTTTGCCATCGATTCACTGATTGGTCACTGGCATAAAGGGACGCCTTTTTAAATGAAAATTTAGACCGTCTGTAATTACAGATTATGTATACTGTAACGTAATGTATAGGAATGTTTATAACGTTTAAATATTCATATGCTTCCAACGTCCATGATTTAAACGTTTTCGGCTTTTTGTTCTTCAACGTAATAATAATAATAATAATAATAATAATAATCTAGCTTCAGCGCCAGTAAATCAAAGACTCCTACGGCAAACGTGACTGCACAACCCAATAGTTTAATAATGGGGGAGTCAGGGGCAGATCGGGCGGCCTCCGTGTGACGGGGACCTGGCCATAGAATAAGAATTAGAATTAGAAAGTACACTTGTATAGCCCATTAAACAAAAGGAGAATCGTCTCTAATGCGCTGACTGTGTAATACCCTCGCTAAAATGCATGAAATTTAGAAAATGTGCACAAAGCTGAAGGTAACGTTGGATTTCAGTTCAGAAAAAAACTCTTCAGCTTTTGGGGTTCCGCCCAGGACCCTCGTTTTGATGGGGCTTTGCCCCTAACCCTCCAGTAGGGCCCCCACCCTGGACCTCACTGGGAGTTTGGGCCTCAGATCTCCTAAATGGCCTCTGCTTCCTTTTTCACTACAAAAGCTGTCTTAATCGAGGATCGAGGTCAAACCGACCGCGTTACTGCGTTACCACGCCCATACGTGCTGGACAGACCTTTGACCTTGACCTATGATCTTGGCTTTCAATCCCAGGCGAGCTGTGGTCATAAGACATACACACGAACTCATGTTCAAAAAGGTCAGTCGGTTCGAAAGATCCAATCGTAACAAACGGGCGGACAGACGACCGATCGATTGCACTACTGTTCCCGCTAACGCAGTTGGTAAAACTCCTGCAGATCAGCAACGACTGCAACCTTTCCGTGTACCATGCACGTAATGGTGGGAAGAAGACTGATCAGCGGGTTGGGATGACGGTCGTTGGTAGTGCTGGTGCAGGTGCGCGCGGGCGCTGGTGGTCTATCGGTCTGTCTTTCTCACTCCGGCTACAGTGTAACCGAAACAAGCTAATGACCGACCTGCCGACACAACACGTGTTGGTGGTCGTCGTCGGCGGCCGCGTGTCGTACGCCCGTCAGTTGTCAGTCACCGCGAAATGATGGATGAGATGCTGCGGCCACAACAGATGCGCTTCTCAGCAGCAGCAGCAGCAGCAGCACCGTACCGTTCGCAAACTTAACCCCTTGCGCGGCCGCGACCCTTTGCCGTGCATGCAGTGTTATAATTACAGTGCCATAACAAACAAGTGGTCAAAGAATTCTGACGAAAGACCGCATCGCCGTGTTGTCACCCCTCGCGGCGGCGAATGGATACGGCCGACCTTGACCCCTATCTACATGCGTCCTTGGGCCCACAAGGGTGAGTCTCCCCAACGGCATCTCGATCCGTTCAGCCGTTTTTGCAGGGCTAACGAATGTGACCAACAGACAGACAGACCACGCTACTCCGTGTGTAGCACAGGCAGCTATCGCTAGCTATCGATGCCATGCAGCCTAATAACATGAAATTGGTACAGTGGCCGTGATGCTGTTGCGTTTGGTACAGACAGGAGAGGAAAGGAAGGGTGTCGATCCATCTGCCCACGCCATCTTCGGTGTACGAATTGTAACAACTCACACATCAGGGCAAGTGTATACCAGTTACATTGCTCTATAATCGTCCCTCGATTGCTGCGGACCGTTATATTTTGCGCATGTTTCTTTTTTTCTTTTTTTTCCGAGAGCACATTATCCGACATCTGTCAACCGATATTCTCGAAAGTTTCCCACATGTCGTGGCTTTAACCATCACAGTAGCGTCGTGCGATTGGTTACCAGCATGGATGCAGTGCGGTCGATTGGAGCAAGCTACAGAAGCTAGAATCAAACTAGAAGAAGCCAGCACTCACAGGAGTGCAAATACTCACGCCGGCAATGTTTCTGTGACTCATGACCTTGATCTTTGACCTTCTGATCCCAAATGAAACGGGTTTCCAGGACTCATGGTGGAACATTTCTACGTCAAGTTTGGTACGTGATCGGCTTTTGAGCTATCATGCGGAAAATCAAACACGTGGACAAACGGAGGTATAAGAACCCAACCCCCGCGACAGCCGTGGGAGTGGGTAACAACATAACACTGCATAATACAGTTATACGTTTACTGACAATATACACTTTCGTGCTTATTCTTACACCGACAGCGAGGCGGCGTTGTTCCCCATGCATGAACCCATCCAGCCTCCATTCTTGGCCATCATGTACCTGCCGAACTGCTGCGGTTGCTGATGCGGTGCTCTATTGCTTACCTGACTGATCACCTCCCACGCCGCTGTCATGGTCGGTCTACGGTTACGAGATCGGCTTCAAAGTGTACGCGCCGCCTGCAGTCCGTCCATCTATTATTCTTGCACGCGGCCGCCGCAGCGAACGCTGAAGCAGCGCGCGCTCCGCAACACTAGTTCCAGAAGTTGGGTCGACCTATAGCCGCCTTTGACCTTTGTTTAGTGGACACGGTCATCCGGGGTCGGAGGGTCGTGAACTGTGAATGGAGCCTCGGACGCCGGTGACATTGACCAATGAGAACACGTGCGCGACATCAAAGTCGGTCTTGTGACGTTGCTCTAAGCACACGGAAGAATAAGAGATGTTAGAGACAGTCTGAGACACTCGGACACTGTTAACCGCGTTCTGCTAATGGCCGTTTGACGGCGCTGAAGATATATGCTCTGAAGGTGACAGCTGTTGTCGGTAACTAAACGACGGACATGTGTAAGGCATGATGGCTCGGTAGTCTAGTGGTTAGGGAATTGGATTGCGACTCAATGGTCGTGAGTTCGATTTCCAAGTAAGTAAAGTAAACAGTGTATATATAGCAGTTTTGCATCAACTTAGCTCTTCACCGCTACAGGACACTCACATGCCATATGGGATCACACAGTGTTACCTGCCACCCGACAGAAGTGAGAATCCCGCCTTTACCCCCAGCCGAAGCAGGTACTCGATTTAGCGACCCCGGAGGGATGCAAGGCTGAGTTGACCTATGTTACGTGAAAGTCACTGGCCGGGAATTGAACCCGCGACCTGTAAATCGCAAGTCCAACGCCCTATCGCTGAGCCACCATGCAACACAGTGACTAACTTGTAGACGCCGCGCCCGTGCCGCTTTCCGTTCTCATACTCTCCGTCGTACAGGTCACCGTTGTGGAACTCGGCATGACCCTGTCCATGTCGCTGGTTCTTCTCGTTGTATTCGCCTTCGTACTTGTAGCCTGCCTGTCTCGCATCAACCAATCGACATTCAGCAAGCAACCGACTTCCACGCATTTTCTTTACTTATCTATTGGGCGGTAAAACGAATTTATTGGAGTCAGGTTATTTGGGCTGGATCACTCATGTTTGGGGATATCTGTGGCATTTGGGGGGCTTAGCCCCTTAAGTCCCCCTTGTCCTCGCCGCTGATTCAGATCATTTCTTGCTTTTTTTCTGATTTATGGTTTTTAGCCAATCGTGGTAAGAGTTTGATATATCCTACGGGTTGTGTCCGTGTGTGTTGTGTGTGCGTGTCTGTCTGTCTGTCTGTCTGTCTGTAACGTTGCCGTACTGTGGTTATTGTCTACATGGATTGAGTTAGTTTCTGGTATGAAGATTGTCATACATACACTATATGCTTGCGCTACCGCACTCGCCATGACTTGGGCTATAGCTCCTCAAACAGTATATTCTGGCCTCACTCCTGATTTGAATCCAAATTAATAACCGATCTGCACAAATAGATATGAAAAATACCAATGTTTTTATCACATTAACCTACTCTTTATAAAAATTAAAAACCAGTGCTGTAACTCAGGAAAATTAGGGATATAAAAATGTAAGTGCAGGAAGGGTCTGTAAAGGACAGCTACAGTCTGACTCAATTTTTGCTTATATGTAAAACGTAAGACGTTTCTGTATAACTAGAAATGCGTGGCAGAGCCTAGCGTGTAGCCCGCACGACATAGCAGTGATGCCATCTAGCGTATACGTGAAAGAAAACTGAGTAGTGGTCGCCCCAGAAAACTCATTACTGATCCCCGCAACGTCTAGCAGTGGCGCTGCGTAGCCAAACTGCTGATCGACGAGGGGTGTGCATCTTTGCCCTTCTTAAACTTCAGAGTTACTGGATTGAAGTTCACCAAATTTTTACACAATGTAGCCAGATCATCGCAGATGAAACTTTTAATCGGAATTGCGATATTTCACTCCGTTTAGGAATGCCAAGGCGATCGAATGAAGGTGTATAGTCCGATTATGCCAACTTTGACCCTGAAATTGGCTGCCATGGCAACGTCCCTTGAGCGATCGGAAAAATAGGGTCAAGTCGGTAATGTGCGATCAAATATATACCAAACTGTGAAAATTTGGTGAAAAATGGTCGGGTGAATCTTGAGACAATTTGTCTGAATTTTTTTTTAAAGAATTTAAGAGAGAAACGACGGAGTGTACATCTTTCACCTTCGTAAACTCTGAAGTTACTGGCCCAAAGTTCACCAAATGTACACATAATGTAACCAGATAATCGAAGATGAACTTTCTAAAAATCAGAATGACGATATCGCAATCCGTTTTGTAATTCCAGGGCGACGAATGAATGTGAGTATAGGCCGATTTCAACGATTTTTCCCTTTAAAAATTTGTTGCCATGGCAACGTCCCTTGAGCGACAAAAAAGAAGGCCAGATTCTTAATTTACGATCAAATACTTACCACAGATGAAAATGTGGTGAAAATCGGTACAGTAGATCCAGACATAATTTGACTGAAAGGTTTATTTTTAAAAGTAACGACGGAGTGTACCGTACATCTTTCACCTTCGTAAACTCCGGAGTTACTGAACCAAAGTTTACCAAATTTGCACATAATGCAGCCAGATCGTCACAGATCAACTTTCTAAAATCAGAACGGCGATATTGCAATCCGTTTCGGAATGCCAGGGCTGCGAATAAAGGTAAATAATCCGATTTTGTCAATTTTGACTCTAAAATTGGTTGCATGGCAACGTCCCTTAAGCCATCAGAAAAAGGGGGCAATCTACTATCAAATACCTACTATACGGTGAAAATTTACTGAAAGTCGGTCCAGTAGATCGTGAGTTCTCTTTGCTGAAATGTTTATTAAAAAAGAAGAAGAAATTAACGCAATAGCCGGTTTATGTCCCGCGGGGCATGCATGCCAAAGCTTATAAATAACACATAATTTTTATTATAAGCTTGATGCACGCCGCGCTAGCTAAAATAAAACTTATGCTGCAGTTCTTAACTTGAACTTCACTGACTAGAACACTGTAAAGATATGAGATACAGTATCGAGCTGGTGAGAATCTCACTAAAACGCTACATGAAGTATAACTGTAAAAGACTTTCAGACTAATATGTTCCTAAACACCGTCTATACCAGCAACAATGTCGAAGCAACGTTCGACTTTGTCGAAGCAACATTCAACTTTGCTGCCAAAAAAAAAACGGCAACAATGTGTCACGAGTTCATCGAAAAATTTTGTCCTTTCGACACAGTCGAATGTTTATTTATTTATTTTAAAACAATTGCCCCGTCCTCACCAGCAACAATGTAGAAACAACGTTCGACTTTCTTGTTGCCAAAAACAAATTGAACATGTTCAATTTGTATCGACTTTGTCGAAAGGACGAAATTTCGTTCGACATTGTTGCCAAAAATGGCAACGATGTCAAAGCAGCATTTGATTTTGTCGAAAGAATCGTTCGACTTGTAGCATTCGACAATGTTGCTTCGACATTGTTGCTGGTGTTAACGGGGCTTAAGGCAACAAATCTAACTTGCTTACTGCTTTATTATAGTCGTATACTCAGCGCCAAATTCGTAATTTTAACAACTTGAATGAAATACGCCCATCGCATCACTGCCTCCTTACATAAAAGTTACTGTAGGCATCACTGAACAAGAAAGACGCCGAGAATAAACGAAGCTATTACTAGCATCACAATATGTTGATATTTACATTAATTATCCGTTATCAGTTAAAACGCATCATTTAATAGGCTACATCTTTATGCTAGTACATTATATACACTGCGTGCGCCCACTGATCTACATACTAGCCGAGCTAACTACTCTACAGTACTTACCTCATCCGACATTTCTGCGAAGTTGCTGAACGCAGAATCCGGCCTGAAAGTTGACAATACAAATTACTGAATATACTAAGCTGTTTATTATTAGGTGTTTAAATGCCAAACGAAACCGACGATGCCTTTCACCCGATAGAAAACCTTATCAAATTCGTCTATCGACCTAACCGATGTTTTTGTTGTTAAGTAAAGTGACGTAATAGCAACACTTGCGTCATTCCATTCGGGTATGCAGTAAGTAAGTAAGCTAAATGACCTTCACTGTTACTGCGTTGTCGTATCAAAGGGTCATACTCATAAACTAAACATAATACTCATATTCGTGCAATATTTTATGCTAAGTTGATCGTCTTGTTAAGTTGTAACACATGCAACAGTTATTACCGGGTGGCGTGTACAACGTCCGTCCGTCTATTTGTAAAACATCGGAGGCGTCTTAAAGGCGGGGTATAGCGATTTTTGAAGTTTCAAAATAAAGTGCATAATTAAATACAGGTATGTACTCGTGATTCAGAAAAAATATTATGAAAAATTATTTTTGCATATTAAGGGATATATTC
>Ga0209780_1004648_pt1 | contig 10629 bp, 5 predicted proteins | sample WorMetexBAHAMAS2_FD_187384 | JGI IMG/M metagenome (GOLD analysis project Ga0209780, IMG submission 187384) | Marine gutless worms symbiont microbial communities from Max Planck institute for Marine Microbiology, Germany - Inanidrilus exumae... | ecosystem: Host-associated > Annelida > Digestive... | reverse complement strand
CCATTAATGACCATAAACAGCTCATAAACATAGCAGTTTAGCGCCATTTCAGACATATGACAACACCAAAAGCGTTCAGCTTCAGGGGGGCTTCGCCCCCTGACCCTCTGACTAGGGGCTCTGCCCCTGGATCCCGCTGGGGGCACAGCCCCAGACCCCCATTATAGGCTCGCGCTCCGCGCTCGCCATATGGCCCCTCCAAACTGTACTCCTGGATCCGCCCCTGCTACTAGTAGTTGTCTTATTCTGCCGTTCTGTTAAAGAGCTTAGGCCTTTGTCGTTCTACAGGAGCGTAGTTAGGATTCTGCTACAGGAGAGACAAAACCGGCCAGATCTGGATCATGGGGTTGGGCTCGGGGCAGACCCCTGGTGGGGTCTAGGGCGAGTCCCAGAATCCAGCGATAGCAGTCGAAAATCAGACTGAAAATACCCGAAGGGCACAGATTGTGAAATACTAGTGTATTTAATCAGAATAGAAACAAACTCCAGAAATTGGGAATTATGAAAAAATTAACCGTCAATGCTGCTTAATACTGCAGTCAATGTACTTCTTGAAAATATTCCACATGCACAATGCACCGTTGTTCTCCCTCTGGCGACGTCACTGCATGTTGATTTTCATTCTCTCTGCTTTGGCACATAAAATCCTGTCATAATTACGTGTAAACTATCTGAACAGCTGCAATTTTACTGTCATATTGAGTAATTTGCAGTGACGCTATATTTGCGTTTTGTGTTCTCTCCGCGATGTGCTAGAGGAGCTTTCTTATTATACGCTCCAGCACCAGTATATTATAAGGTATATAAGGTACATAAGCCTTTAGGCTAATAGTCACCCCTGATGCTAATATAGTCTATATGCTGCAGTGCGTCAGCGCTGTTCGACGTGGTTTTTGTATTGTCCGTTAATATAGGCCGGCCTATGCAATACAACGTATTGCGTATTTGCATTCATGGGTCAGTAATTACGAAATGCAAAGTTGGTGAATAGAACTGTATACCGGTATATACAGTGTGTCTCAGAAAAAGAAAAAAAACGACACTGCTTTGGCTTGCTACAACTTCCACGTACATCAACCGATTTTGATAATTTTTGGCAGAAATGTTGCTAAGAAAGCAAGCAGTTAAATGGTACTTTATTTTCCCACCTCACCTAACTAGTGCTGCTGCACTACCTGGGGAAACGGAAAGCCGAAAATTGCATCTTTTTACTTAAATTCTGACAGTTGTTTTGCTAGCAGACACAGAAAACACATTCATATTATCACTTGGTCACAGCTGAACTGCCCTTTGTTCTCACAAGAATCAGCCGTATGCACCAAACAAGACCACTGAAGCGAGTATAGCATGCTATCGTCTGTTACCACACACTCATCGTTCACCAAGTCTGTGGTGATGTTGATCGCTGTGTCAAAAGTGGGAGTTGTTCCTTGTCGAGCCTCAAGTGAAAAATCAAAGGAAGTATTGGTAGGATATCTTACTATCTCAACATATGTTAGCTGTTATCAAACGCTTTGTCGACAACAATATTATTTGCCTTTCAGCAACACAGCTCATGCATGCACCAGTGCATGGTTTGTGCAACACAGTTCAACAGCTGCTGCGCAAAACTCTCAACTTCATTTCTCTTGAGCTATGACGCCAACAGGCCAGAGCTGAACTCAATTAATTACGAGATTTAGGGAGTCCATATCAGCAACAATATAAGTTTCAAGACAACAAAATTGAAGAAATCAAGCAGCAACTGGTTGAACTCTGGAAAATCAGTAATACAACATTTGAGTGAAAAGGATGCGATTTTCGTGTTTCCGTGTTTTGCCAGGTAGTGCAGAAGCACTAGTTAGGTGAGGTGGAAAATAAAGTACCATTTGACTTCTTACTTTCTTGGCAACATTCCTGCCAAAAATTATCAAAATCGGTTGATGCTTGTCGAAGTTATAGCAAGCCAAAGCAGTGTCGTTTTTTAGACACAGTGTACTGTCAGCTCACGTTTATTCAGTGCACCAATGATGACGATATTGGCTAATTAATATTATGCTAATTAGCATACATGCATATACTGTCGCAGTCTAGTGCCGCAGTGAAGGCGCTAACGTTACATCCTCCTATCAATAATAGCGATATCATTTGATCTATCCTATATTATGCCTATAGGCCTACATGTACATGGCCATGCACAATGAAGCTATAAGTCATACTAATGTCGGCGATGACGTGTCAAAAAATGAATAATTGGAATGTTGACGTCAGTCAGCAAAGAGTTATGGGTCTATTGCGTGGTTACTGTACGATAAGGAATACACTTAGCTGACACTGCTGACTATTAGCCTAAAGGCCTATGTACCTTATAATATACTGGAGCGTATAATAAGAAAGCTTCTCTAGCACAGAGGTTTTCAAACTTTTTCATGCCACGGACCCCCAGATAGGCCTATACGCGTACATGTACGTTGGTTCATCGCTTTAAAGCAGCTGATAGCATTGCCCAGCAGGTGCACTGCAACGCAGCAAGTATTTCTATTGATATTGGTCTAGATGCTTATACAGTAATAGTGATAATTAAAATAATTCGGTAACACGAATTGAGTATAAATATTGGAGTAATAAATATAATAAGCCAGTTTTCTTGGCGTTAATCGGACGCCAAGTTTAAATGGAATTCTCGCTTTTATTCTCATTTCTCATTACTATCTATTTCATCACAGGAAAAATTAATGAAAGGTTTGCAGTTATTTATATAGTCGTCAAACAGGATTCCCGAAAATTGGAAAATGCCTCAGTGACACTGAGGAGCATTATGCCATGGACTGTATCTGCGACGAATTTGCTGCGTTTATTTGCACTGGCTTTTGTTTTGTTTTTGGTTAGCAGTTTGAAGGACATCTCCACGACATCGCTTCTAAAACGATTGATGTTTTACCTAACGAAGAATAGATCTTAGAAAGAGACGATGTTTGAAAGTAAATTTGTAGATTGTAACAGCGTGTTACGTTACTTTGCTGTTTATGAATCTTAATGTATACGCATTTATTACTGGCCCGCCTAATGAGCCAGTATTGTTTTGCTCGCTGACGTCTGTCGTCTGTCGTCGTCGTCTGTAATGCTGCCAGCGGGCACGTCAGCGGTCGGCCGCCGCCGGGCCGGGCGCGTGGGCGGTCGGACGGCCGACACTGCACTGCGGCCCAGTACGGTTACGTCCCGTTACGGCGACACCTTGTTATTTGCGGCATTGTACAATTTTAACTCAGGCCTATATAGACCTATAGTTAACTTTTTTCTTTCGCTAACCGTTTCTTTCTGTAACCCGATGAATGGGTTGTTCATAAATCCATGGTTATTCCAGTCGATCACGACTATCTTACGAGGTAAATGAGTGTATCAATTGGCGTTGCCAACTGTTTGCTATATCAGACACCGCAATCGCCGAGCATACCTCTGTACTAAGTGCAGCTATTTATGAAAGGAAATGGTGCATAATGGTGGTTTTATTGCCACCGAAAGTTTGACAGCTTGTAGAGACTTCTATACGCGTGCATTAACGAGATGCATTAAAATTGAGTTTCGTTTCCTGTGTCATTAAGCTATTGATAGAGCTACGTCAGTCAGGGTGTTAATTATATAGGCTTATAGGCCACCCACTTCTTCTGGTCGACTTCAAAAAACAAGAGTGTCTTCGCCGAGAGCCTTCGGGCAACGTGTGATGATCGGTTGAGAGGCGTCATTTAAGCAGGATGGACATAGCTGACTACTTCCGGGTATACGAATTTACACACTACATGTTCATACTACTCTTCAACCGAACAGCAAAATTTAGAGCCTCCGCATTGTGATATACTATCGTGTACACGCTTATAAAATTCCATATCTTTATTTTACCAGAATAAATATATCCGGTAACAAAAAAAGGAACATAATATATAAATTAATTAATAAAAAACTTAACTATGAATAAAGATCCTTTTACCGTAAAAATTGTGCCAGGGAGACTTTTTCAGAGGGCCGAATTATATACATGCACTGGCGCTGGGGTCAACATGGATAACGCGGACGATTGATTATTAGGCAAGTGCGTTGTAATGGTCGCAGTTCTGTTGACGATTGAGTCCTCTCGCAATTAGCTGATGCAGGAAGCGGCGACGTTTAGTATCATTCGCTTAATGGCAACCGACATTACCGACCACCATTAACAAGCCGAATCATCTCCGTGTTTCGTGATGTATTGTCAGCTAGCCGCGGATAATACCAAAGAACAATCCCGCTGCGTGGTTACATGTAATTTTATATTATTATACGCGTCACTTGCGAAACAATTGTAAGCCTATAGGCCGGGCGTTTTTCATTTTCCAATCGTTTTTCTGAAAATTGAAATTATTTTAAAAATTGCAGTTGATAACTTTTTTGTTTGACCAGCATAAAATTTTTACACGTGTTTTATTTACATTGTTATTATATTGCGCTCACAGATTCGTCCGATTTTGGACTCCTGGGGGAGCAAAGTTCACAAAAATTTGTGATTCCCTGCTTTGGACGCCGATAAACCGCCGAGCAAAATTTGACGCTGCTAGCTTTATTCTTGGCGGAGAAATGCGTAACCGTACAAACAGACAAACAAACAATAAACGATATGTCCACACCTTGCCTATCGGCATTTGTGGATAAAAACCTTGTAATCTATGCATAGATGCTGCACAGTGTTTGATCATGTCTGAATGATAAGCATCAGTTTCTTCTGATTGCTGCTTATTTTACCAGCGCCCATAGTTTCGTCGTTATTGGCTGCAGTCGCGCACCTGGTCACGTGACACGCACCTGTCTCGTTAATTACGTCGTTCAGTAGCGCAATTCTCAGCGGTCGTCACCTTTGTGTCTTTGTCCGATCGACTCAGCGATGCGTGCTGTCGCATCCGAGGCGTGCTAACCATGCGACTACGGGCGCGCGACGAGTATGTCCAAAAGCTAGCTGGACAGAATGGACGTGGAAGTGAAAACAGAGGAGTGAGCAATGGCTGACGTGCCTGTCATATGCTGCACACAGTTCTGTCGTGACTCGGCGAACTTCACGATACGATACGATACGAGACGGTAGATTAAGGTGCGCTCAAAAGCTGACGAGATGACCAGCTTAATCTAGCGCACGGCCCAAAATAAGAAAAAATAGAAACAAAAACCGAGAATTCTAAGGCGGCATGATTTCTTGAAATTAATATACACATCAAGCCATTCCAGTTCTCTTTCACAGGCATGTACAAGTCTAATATTGCTGTATTTTTATTAGCATAGCCTGATCCTCGCAAAAGGTCCGTCATTTTCCAGTCCTGCATTCTCAGTCGATCTGATTCGCGGGTTTCAGCCAGTGGACATTCGGTCAGTTGAAATCGACCTCTGTCGAACTGACCGGCGTGGAAGATCTAATCTCTGCGTGTACGCCCCGCCGCCACGCGAGAAGACGACCACCGTGGCTGAAAATAATTAAGTAGGCCTGGAGTGGGCGAGAGAGCGCGATGGTAAAGGAAGCCAGTGACACGTTGTTACTGTGTCGATTGGTGACGCCCTCGTCAGTCCGCGCTAACTATCTGCAGCTGTGAAGTTGTGAACCAGTGGCGGAGCTAAGAACATACGATGTCCATCATAGCACGAGCGTTAACTACCATACGTAACTTTTGAAACGTACGCATGTGCGGTACGCACGCGTTAGCCAGCCTAACATCGCATGCCGAAGGCCTTATAATATTGTTTTGCTGATGTTAGTGATGTTACTTCCTTTCATCTCTTAACGGTCCCCTTGGAGACCATATCATCTCAGAATGTACTGGACCGATCTTCACCAAATTTCCAGGATAGGTAGGCTACATATATGGTGGGCATGATCAATGTGACCTTTATTATGCGATCACTCAAGGGACGTTGCTATGGTAATCAATTTTTGCGCGAATCAAGTTCAATCAACGGTGCATTTTACGTTTCATCTGTGGCGAATTTTTTATTCCAACTTTTGTCGTTCGTAACTCGGACGTATAAACGCCTATCGCCGTCTTTTGAGTAAGTAAGCTAACAGCCAATATACGTTAACAGTGACGCAATTTCTTCATTCCTATATCTATGCCAGCTGTTCTGGCCGCCTTGATCTGGCGCTGTAGCAGTAAGATTTTCTTAAACCGACCGAATCAGTCTTATTTAAATAACGTGACGTATCTTCAGCAGCTAACGTACCGGACAACATCATGCCCCACAGCATGATATCGTATCGTGACCATAGATTACTGTGACGTCACTTCACCCTATCTATAGAACGGACCGGCAGGTTCTGCGTCGGCCACTGTCTGCGACGCAGATGCCCGACCGCGTGGCTACTCAGTGGTGACCACCTGCGGTCAGTTGTGTCCAGCTGAGTGACTCCGCAAGAGTTTCGCGTCGTCAGCGTGTCGTCTGCGCTCGTATAGAGAAGATAATGGACATCGGTTCTCGATAATTGCATGTTCGATGTTCACAAATCATGTGCGGTCAGCGAACGGGCAAATTACGAGGTCAGATACCCCGCAACGTCGCACGAGGCAGCAGAGTCCGCTAATATTATTATTGGCCCGCCTACACATAGTGTAGGGGCCAGTATCGTTTTGCTCTCTGGCGTCTGTCGTCGTCTGTCGTCGCCTGTAACACTCCACGGCGGGCCTGCAGGCGGCTTTACCCGCGCAGGCCAGGCGATTACGTCATGCCGCCTCAAGTTTAATTATAGCTCCACGGTAACACTACACGGCGGGCCAGTAGTGTTACGTCCGTTAGGGCGATACCTTGTTGTGAAAGTTGTGCCGTTTGTCAAACTGCAATTATACTCACTGAGATACGAAACTTAGTTTTATGCACAATGAATCGTACGCGCGTTAGTGATCTGCGCAGATGTGAATAGCAGTGTTGGCTGCGTTGCACAGTGGTAGAACTGGGCGAACTTTCCCTGTTCCACGCTCCACCTGTAGCTGACGGGTGACCACTTATGTGCGTAAGCCGTCCGCTACAGGTCAGCCAACTAGGCCAACTCAGCCTTTCATCCTTTCGGGGTCAATAAATTGAGTAGTGATCAACTTTATCGGATATGTGCAAGTCGCGCCATCTGGTTAGTGTCCACGAGGTTAAGCCCGTGCGGTTATCAACCGCTGTGCGCCGTGTGTGTGCGGCAGCAATTTAGCCGAGCTTATACCTTCTGTAGGCCTATATAGTGCTGCCCTGCGTGGCGTATGTTGCTAATGTAGATTGCGCGTTATGTCGTCAATTCAATAAACGAACATTATATATAAATAGCACAGCATTTTCTGACATTTTTAGATTGGACAGTCACACATTAAGGCAATTTGTAGAGCAAGACCGTATGTTGACAGTGCATTCCAAACATCACAAATACGATTGGTAAAAGTACTCGGGTGTATAACCGTTCGTCATAATAGTCATGGATACCATATGGTAGTAATGTCCAGCCTATGTGACGTGGGAGCGGCACGCACGTTCGATGAATCGGCGGAGAGTTTCATTAGATCCATCAGAGCGATTGTAGTAATTATCGAGGGAACGTGGTCATCTATCAGTCACGCAGTGCTTGCTGACCCCGTCCAGTTCCACTAAACAAAGAGACTCCTTCGTCGTCCAAACCGGCGAGGTGGGTGGGCGTCATGTGGCTGGCGCATTTTAGAAAGCACCTCATTCGGTACTGGCTCACCTATTTCTGCATCTATAACTTCTTATTTTGACTCACCACTCGGCTCATTTATGACTCCATCACGTTTTCACTCCCTGCTTAAAACCTACCTGTTTCACATATCCTTCCCCGTAGTTTTACTACTTCCTCCCGGACTGTTTCGTCTGACTCTGAACTGTATTCGGCTTTTGTTTTCAGTTTCTTCTTTATTTTCTACATTTTTGATGCCATACGCTAGATTAAGCTGGCGGCCCTTTCGTCAGCTTTTGAGCGAACGTAAATATACCATCTTGTATCGTATCGTATCGTACCGTAGCCCTTCTGAAATTTAACTGTCGTCGATAATTCGTGCCCGCGGTATTGCGATCAGCGTGTCTGTCTGTCTGTCTATCCGTCGGTCTGTCTCGGCTCGGTTTGAGTCCGTCCTCCTCTGACGGCAATGCAATATGTTATGTACTTCTGGTTTTGTGGATGACGTCATGTTTTCACATAATGGAGTGAATAGGCCAGCTCACCAAATGGCGCGCACCTGTTGGATGCCCGATAACGTTGTTTGGTCGAGTTCGCCGAAGTGGCGGCACCGGGGGCGAAGTATGCCGTCTCCAACTGCATCTTGTTCACTCATGTTCGTCCAGTGATCGAATGAGGGTGACTTTTGAATATGAATTAATTTATCAATTTTTCATTTATCAATTTCTCCGAATTTTTCCGAATGGGCAGGCGCAAACCCCCTAAATGCGCATATGTGTGGCGAGGATTCCGAATGAGTGACAAGGTTTTACGTCCCACTGGACACACAATAGGTCATTTTAGAGAATTTCCATACATGTTCAAACTTTAGCGGATCGAAGTCCATACGATCACAAGCTCGAAGTCCACACTGGAGTGACGTCATAGTCTCCATGTCTCTCGACCAGTCCAGGAGTCTCCCGCTGCTATTATTTATAGATAGGCCTAATCGTCGCCGTTATTTCGCCGTGTCGGAAATTACAGGTTTAACTTTTAATTAAAACGTGAATGATATCCCGATGCCGCATACTGAGAGGCGGAGCAATGGTCCGTCACAGGTTTCATAATTAGGCCTAAATTAAGCGAAATTTAAAAGAAAGAAATGCTTTGTGGCAAAAGCTGTTTGTCCATACTAACCCGATCATCTCATAACGTTTCCGAGATTAGCGATATATTTGTCGCAAACTGTGAATTTTTCCCCAATTCAGTTGCTTTTATTGCCGTATGATATAAGAATAATGGAACTGTTTCGCCATTCTGACAGTGCAGTTTATGGAGAAACAGATGGATAAGCTTACCACATACTGCGCGAAGCGCGATGCAAAGAAGAAAGACAAGAACTCATCAGGAGATGAGATAGCGAACGTGAACTTTTTTTACGACGATATCGCACACGTAGGAGCCTACTTCAAAATACCGAAAAAGAGAACCTACTTCGTTTAACAAATTAGACGATAGCTAGGCAAGTACTGCGCATTAAGCTTTGAATTTATGAATCTGCTACAGAATTTTTACCCTGCAGCTATAGAATATTTATACCGGTGGCGTCGCGCGGTCCCTCTGCAGACGTTTACTACTATACATAGTAATCGTAAATTGTTCATACTTATGGCTTTGACAACCACTTTTATGCAATGCGCCCCGGAACTACAATCTTTATTAGCTTTGTCAGCCTTCATTCCGTGGTGAACAATACAGCAAACACGCACTTTCAACAGCTTGCGTGTTTGCCGTGCTACGATTCGGTCGTTAAGTGCTTCACACAACAGCTTCAAGCCGTTAAATTATAAGCTAAGTTACAGACTTAAGCTTACACGCTACGGTCTGATATTTAACATTAGGCCTATGCACAATTTCAGCACGAATTGCAATTTTCCAGCCGGATATAGTACTTCGTATAATTATTATCATTTCGGGTCAGGTCATGACCTGTGCCAGTTCATCTCCTGGCGATCGTGCATTCAGTGATGCATGACGATTGCATTGACGCCGACCACATACAGCTATCGGAAGTGGTCACAGCTGGGCTTTTGTATTCGTTCATGCGAAGACAGCGTAATATCCTCCGCCACAGGGTGTCCATAAACAATGACAAACAATCGGTATGAAGGTTGGGCGCTGCTTGGTCGCAACTAGGCCGCTATTGCTAATGCGGATTACTCCTAAAATTACTGGATAGTACGAACATTTAGTGTTTGCACAAATGTATCATTAAGAGCATATGAAAACGTATCAAATCAGACTATAAGAACCCCATGCGACAAATCCTGCGTCAGTATTAGGCCTATGTGGAAAGACGAATGACAAGTCATGTTTTTAATCACGGCTTCACAGGCGAAGTCGGCTAAGCCATCCACGTCACTCTAGACGAAGTCCTTGTCGATGTTGCCATAGTTACTCATTCCTACATTGTACAAAATTGTTTCATATCATAGTGATTCGACCAAGTTGTCTTCCTTCTAGCGCCGGATATACAAATATGGACCCTCAGGGTCGGCCGCAGACTTTACCGGTTACTTAGGCTATTTCTTATTCACTTTGCTTTGTTTAACAATGCCTTTTTAGTTTCTATGGATATCTTATCCATATCCATATCCATATATTTGTATAAAAATTAAAGTTGACATATCGCAACGAGAGTACATGAAGCTAAAATAGACAGCAGATAAGGTGACAAAGACACAATAAAAGTCACAATAAAAGTTAATAAGAGTCTCTATACAGCATTCTGATAATAAACAAAGAGTCATTGACGTGCGCAGATTTCCGTATTAATTGCCTATCGTGCTGGCGAGGTCGTAGATTGCGGTTGCTAACCATCTTCTTCTCCGGCAGCAACGGTTGAAGTACATGTAATTCGTTGCGAAGCACTCGCTCAAACAACGACTGATCGGCTGCAGCAAACAGTTCACTGATCATAGGTGTGTCGTCAGCAC
>Ga0209780_1004647_pt1 | contig 10633 bp, 6 predicted proteins | sample WorMetexBAHAMAS2_FD_187384 | JGI IMG/M metagenome (GOLD analysis project Ga0209780, IMG submission 187384) | Marine gutless worms symbiont microbial communities from Max Planck institute for Marine Microbiology, Germany - Inanidrilus exumae... | ecosystem: Host-associated > Annelida > Digestive... | reverse complement strand
TTTTTTAGTTTATGGGTGCATGTCTGCTTTTGTCACATAACATGTAGTTTCTTCAGTACCATGTTAAGGAACTCACTGGGAACGTCTCGGAAATGACCTGTGTTTTAGTGTTGAGTTGGACACAAAAATTTAACTCAGTTATGACCATGATATTTCAAAGTTTAGTCGGAGAATCCTAGTTCATTGCAGTGCCAGTCATCTTCAAGTGCTACTACAATTTATTATTGACGTTTCAAAACTGGTGATACATTTATTTTGCATTGTTGGTAACTGTTGCTGTAAAATGTTTGAACACCCATAATGGTTTCTGAGAAGATTATCACAATTTTATTAACGTTGTTTGTGCTAAGAGTATTAATGTTGTGTGTATCTGCATGTAGATTGAAGAATGTGTGGTTTGCTCTGACAAGAAGGCATCTGTGTTATTCAAGCCATGCGGACACATGTGTGCTTGTGAAAGTTAGTTATGTGCATTTTACAACATGTCATTGACTGCAAACATCATATATCTTATTATGCTGGCCACGTCCATAGTAGAAAGTGTAATGTAACGGTATGGTATATAACGTTCGTCTGTCTCATCTGCATACTCACCGTGACTCACCAAACTTCTGGAAGCTTTGATCTGTCCATTTCAAAAGCTATCTCATCCGTCATTTACCTTGGGAGCTGGCAACTAACCACTGATTCTTAAAACTGGAGCACAATATCTAAATTTGAGCAGGCTGGATTTTTTATACTTGTCTTAGTTTTTGTATCACATGACTTTGAACTTGGCACAAACGTTGGTTGCAAAGAGTCGATCGTCAGTGCCGTACGGGGCTAATTTATAATGGCCTGCACTTGAGTTAGGCCAGTGTCCGACTTTGATATAAACAGAAGTTCAAATTGTCCATCCGAGTTTGATTTAATGAGGGTCAACTGTTAAAGTAGGCTGACGGCCTTAAACTGTAATACGCAGACTAACATGCGGACTCGACATGACTGGTGAACGGTGATGTTACAGGTTGTGGATCTTTGATGAAGAAATGTGTCCAGTGTCGTTCACAAATTGAAAAGATGGTTTCATTCGTTGTATGCTGTGGTGGCCAACGTGAGTCATGTAGCTACGTTTATGTACCGAAGCTGTGCTGTGTTATAAAATGCTCACTGTAATTGCCAACTACTTTATTGCTTTAGTGGTCTAAGTAGAGCAGTCAGTCTGGTATGTGTGTGTTTGTTCATCTGTCTGTGTGTCCAAACAATAACTTTTGAACAAAATGACATTTTAACGAGATATTTAGTTTGCTGGTTTACTTTAACACTGTCCAATTCAAAGGTCAATGTCACAGGTGACAAAAATGTTTTCAAATTAATCGCAGTGCCCTTGAGTGATGGTTTTTAGTTATTGTGGCATCTAACTATTGTGCTTGTATTTGTTGTGTTATATGTGTCCAGTATTATTGGGAGTGGAGGGGGCAGGTCTGGTACCATCAGTGGGAGGTCCCCCAGATGCTTCTTTTGACCAACACAGAAAAGACATTAAAGAACAAGAATATTAGGCACTGATAAGTTGTAGGAACTGAAGAACAGCAGTTACACAAGATATCACATTGAACTGATAAATAGGTGTTGTGGTGGTTGGTTAGTTTCCACCCTGTTGTAGGCACTAGCATAATAACTTAAATGAGCCTTCCCTATCTTTTCCCATTTTGGGTCATCGCTGAACAAAAAAAAGGTAACGAGGTCGGGGGGTTACTGTATCGTTGTCCGTCCTTAACCTAGAGAAACTAAATCTCCACCCAAGACTTTGTTCCCAGTATAGCCTTTTTCATGCTTAAAGAGGACTTGAATCTCCCAACCAACCATTCAGTATTATTTATTAAACATAACTCCAATAAAATGGAGAAAGCTTATATCCTGCTATGATATGTGATAAATTTTGTGTACAACTGCATCATATTAATGAGCATGTTGTTGGTTCTTGGTGTAAATGTCATTTCCTTGCTGATCAAAAAATGTTATTGGAAACCATTATTAATTTACATCACAAAGTTGTCATCATTAACATCCGTATTAAGTTTCTTTGTCATTTCACGATTTGATGAGTTGTTTATACTATCCACCTCTACCTGTATTTTATGGCTGTTTTAGAAATGAACCCTTGCTGTTTGGTTTTCTTTCTCCGTGTGTTCTTGAAGAGCACCTTTTGTGGCCTTCCTGTCACCCGCCTTTGTCAGAACATCGTTTATACTTATTCAGAAGAAGGTTTTTGGCATTTAATTTTATTTGCAATATATGTGCTGTGCTTGTTATTTGTTTTATTTGTCGTTTAAATATTTGTGGTGTTTTGTAGTGCAGATTTTTTTTCGGAGAAACGTATGTAAATATAGTGGCAGTTGTTGTGGTCTGTTGTGTTGTTAGCTCGATCTCCTACAAATGTGACGATGGTTGGAGGTGCTGGATCAGCGGCACCAAGAGCTGTGAGTAGCCACACTGCGGCAGAGCTGGCACCAAACTCTGCCAACATGATGACTGCATGGACTGACAAGCTGTACACAGAAAACATGGGCATCATCTTCACCAATGCCGTGACACCGTCAGCGGTGGCTTCGTCAGCGGGCATGGCAGCGGCTGTGGCTGCAGTGGCAGCGGCAGGAAACTCAGCTAGCACTGGCAGTAGTGTGTATGCTGGCGGTGGCATGCTGATGAACAACGGACGACAAGACACGACAGACACGTCTCTTGCTGACATCCAGAAGCTACAGCAACAGCTTCAAGACATCAAGGATCAGGTACATGTGTGTGTGTTAGTCTCCAGCCGAATAAAGCTTAATAGTCGACTAGCAAAAGTAAAAAAGTAAAGTAAGTGTATAGCAATTCGCAGAAACTCTGCCATGCTGCTACGGGAAACTCACATGTCATATGGGATCACACTAGTGTTACCTGCCACCCGACAGAGGTGAGAATCCCGCCTTTACCCACAGCTGAAGATGCGAGTACTCAATTTAGTGACCCCGGAGGGATGCAAGGCTGAGTTGACCTATGTTTAGCGAAAACGGACCGGCCGGGCACTGAATCGCGACCTGTCAGTCGCATGTCCAATGCCCTACTGCTGAGCCACCATGCTACATTTTTGGCTAAGTACTTACTCTTTGTTTGTAATAACTTAATAAGTAATCTGACTTGACACCGTTACTCATGATTTATAACACCGCTGAACAGTGGCGTGTGTAGAATTAATATTTCGTATAACTCGAATATGTTGGCAAGTATTGTGTGTGTTTGGTTGTATTTAACAACAGCAACAAGAGTTTTATGGTCATTATACAAGTCAGCCTTCATTGGCTGGCCACTCTCCCCCTCCCCCCCCCAGTCAATAACTGGAGGATTTTGTCGGAACAAAGTTAACTGTCCACATGCCGTTGCTGACAGCAAATGCAAAATGAAAATGCAGTCTGTCCAACACTTACACCTAAAGTAACCAGCGGCACGACAGTCCCTCAGGAATGGCACTTGTTAACAAGGGATCACACAGTTTTACCTGCCACTCACACGTTTATCCACGAATAGAATGAGCCAACCTGCAGTTAGTGCGTTTGGAACAGGGAAAAGATGCTAGAATTTTCCTAATCGTTGTTACTTTCACTGTCTCCATACTATCTTTTGTCACATTCGAATGTAATACTGAAACAACAGGTTACCGTGAAATGTCTAGTATGTGACATAGTATAAAACGCAGTTTCAGTTGGACCACAGAAGATCCTCATTAATTTTGTGTTGCATCCAGTCTTGGATCTTTCAGTCATTTTGTCTCATTGTGTGACTGGAAGCAACTAAAGCCTCTCTGATGTCATTCCCCATACAAGAAAGGCAAGAAGGTGTGTCATTATAATTTGTTCTGATGTGCTGTAGACATGCTGCCCAGTTTGTATGGATCGTCTGAAGAACATGATCTTCCTGTGTGGACACGGAACTTGTCAGATGTGTGGCGATCGCATGCATGAATGCCCAATCTGCCGCAAGCCAATTGAAAAACGTATTCTTCTGTATTGAGTCGGATATATCTGGAACAACTACTTTGTAGTAGTGTGAGGAATTGGACAACTGTGGAGTCAAATGTTACACTTTGATGTATAATTGTGATAGTTAAGTAACAAGGTGACGTGCATGATATATTTGCATATGACAGTTATAGCTATTTGTGCAACATGTGCCGATGTTGATTACATGGGCACTTTACGAGTCATATTTTAATATAGTTTGGCTGATGTTGTATTACAGTGCTGTCAGATGGTGTTCCATAAAAGTGTTCAGAACATGCTTGCAGTAGTCATGGTAGTGGAATACAACGTGATTTAAGACTCTGCTAATGTTATTAACTTCTGTTGACTGGTTTGCAAATAAGGCTGAGATATCATAGGTCGCCTGTAGCAAGTTTGTATGAGTTTTCAATTTTTGTTTTTTTGTTCATCAAGTGCTGACTTGTTGCAGACGTGCTTGACAATTTGAAAAAAGGTGAAGACAAGTTTGGCTTTTCTGACTTGATGAGCATGTTCTTGTCTTGCTGAGCTTTACTCGTCTGTAGTTTTTCACTCCTCTTTTAAACTGGATGTGTTTTTGACTCTCTTATCCTATTTTTACATTAAATATTGGTTGCAGTCTTGGTAGAAAATTAGATACAGCTTGCCCTGATGAAGTAGAGCTGATTTGTATCAGATTCTAACTTGCTAGTCAAACGTTTCTAAATGTTCAGTCTGTTTCTGAAATTGTGGTGGTGTAGCACTAGTGTATATGAATATTATTTTAGTATTAGTAGAAGTACCATGTCTTTGCATGGTTTATGTTTGGTGATTTTGTGGAATTGATCATATTTTGTGTAGTCGACAGTTTGTATCAGTTTTCTTGAAGTATTGTCATAAGTGTCTACCAGTTGTTCATGTATGTGCAGAAATTGTGAAGTTAGTTTCCTGTGGTTGCAGCATTTCCAGTTTTGCCTTTTTTTCTAATCACTTCAGAATAGAACTGCATTAAATAGAGATGAGTATAAGGGTAATGCAGAAATTCGTCATGATGATCAGAAAATGTTGTTAGTATTTTGGGATCAGTGTGGTAGAAAATTCCACCATGATGCTTCCTAAAGTTCCAAATATGAATGAATCAGAAGCTTCATTATAATAAATCATGTATATGACAAGATATGAAACATTTTCATGGCGGAGTTGGAAGTGTGCAAAGATGGCCAAAAGAGTTTCATGTTCTTAAAAGCTACATATTCAGTAGTATCATTCGAATGCTATACATATTAGATATGACGACATCATTAAAATATAGTGCTATATAGAGTGTATGAATTTCAGTTAAGTTGGACGAATTACGAAGCAAATATAATCGGAGGTACACATAGATGGATGAAACCTTTTGTGCTGTAAATTGTTGCCCACGCCGGCGGAAGTCACAGCATATACGCTTTTTACCTCTGTGTGTCTCTTTTTTCCGCACGATATCTCAAAAAATTGATGCAGCTAGGATCACCAAACTTGACATAGAAATGTTTGAAGATGAGTCCTGTAAATCCATTTATTTGGGGTCAAGAGGTCAAGGTCATGAGTTGCAAAACATTACGTTGCTGCCGGCGTGGTTCTTTGCACCGTTGTGAGTACCGGCTTCTTGTTTTGTTGGGCATTCAGGCCTGCACCCAGTTCTGATGTTTTGTTTGCGATTGGAGCATTGTTGTCTGAGGATGTAAATTGTGCATGTAATTGTGAATATAACCCAGTATTGTGTTGGCACTGTGTGGCAGTGTATAATAGTGACATTGTTAAAGCTGTTCGCAACTACCACCAGTAGTAGTACTATTAACAGTTCTGTCTGCTGAAGATAGGTCTCCTTTTCCCGTGAATTAGATTGGTCTCTACACGTGGGATATCAACGCCCGTGTTGACGGAGGACCATTAGCTTGCATGACTACCATCCGTCTCCGACGCTCATGCAATGCAGCCGTTGTATTGACGTCGTTATCATTACAGGGGGTCGATCGTTCATTTGTTATTGCGGCAGAGGTCCAGCCTACTCTGGACCTCAGTGCTGAGACTTCGTGGTGGTCCAGTGTGCTAGCCCATGGAGAGGAGGGGAATTGGTAGATGTGTGCTAGTGTATGCGAGACGTGTAGGGTTGGCGATACGTAGAAAGTGATTATCTTGTCGGGTATTTGTAGTGTGCTTCCTCTAGATGTGGTCTGCCGTTAGGCTTAGCCCTGATTGGTGTTGTGTGCTGACACCTTGAAGTAGCAGAGTCAAGGTTGTTAGCTGCGACGGTGTGACTATAGCTAAAAGGCGTGGCTACACGCCTTTTTGCTATAATCACGCTGGCGCTGCTAACAACATTGATGCTGCTACTTCAGTGTGTCAGCAACGGTCACAGATTATAGAGGACACCGTCGAACCATCTTTTTCCTGCCCGGGATTATCTCCCTGTTCATCATGTGCATGGGAATCATTAGAAATAATTTTTGGTGGAAGGCAGATGCGCCCCAGACCGAGCTTTGAACCCGGCTCCTGAGGCACGTCACGCTTCACTGAACAAGGAGCCGAGTGTGTTGACCACTGAGCTTACCATGGGCAGGTATCATAGGCGGTCAGAGTCCCATGTTTTTACAGGTCAGATTGTCTTGTAACCAAACTTGCCACAGCATGAATTACCGGAAAACATAAATTTTTAGTCAGATTTTGTTATCATCATCATCGTCATCATGGAGAAAATGGAAGCAGGCCTTTGAGGCCTGTATCCGAGAAATAACACTAGTGTTGCAGTGTCGCTAAATATGCTGAATATTTGCTGTGGTTGATTCAACCCCGACATAATATGTTGATACAGGCCTCAAAGGCCTGCTTCCGTTTTCTCCATGATGATGATGATGATAACAAAATCAGATGAAAATCAGCTGACTAAAAATTTCCGTTTTCCAGTAATTTATACTGGCAAGTTTGGCTACAACTTGAGATTTATTGTATATGTTCAATTCATTTTGAAAGTTCTCTGATCTTTTCCCAAATTGTTTATTTAGATGTACATGCTGTACTTACTGTTGCTTCAGCAGACGTGGTGTAATTGCACTATCGTTGTTGTTGCTGTGTATCTTGTTGCTGGATTTTGTTTAATGATGTTGTTCAGCTGCTAAAAAGGCAACTGTGGTCTGTTTATTAAAAGTATTCATTATCAGTATTAATAGCTTTTAACCATAATCCACTTATTAGTGTAACCCATGCAACATTTTGTCAACAGCCACTATAATGTTTTCATTGTCAATAATTACGTAGGATGAAATATACTACGAAATAATTGGAATGGATTATACACAGCGGAACTTGAGAATCAAACACTTGGCATAAGTCATGCCTTTAACTTACAGACTGAGTTTATCAATAAGCAGAGACCAGAAACCAGACTGGTATTGAAGCTAACATTTTGTTTCTAGTCTTGCCCTCAATATTTTGAATCCTAGGCGGGTTTTTGAGGTCAGTACCTCGAATTTTGGCTTCGTACGGGCTCTAAGGCAGTAATGTGGTATGATTCCTGTGTTGATGTCGGTGCTGAATTGTTTGTTTGTGCGTTTACTTCCTTTCTTCCTTCTGTCCTTTTCTTTTGCTTTCATTCTTACTTATTTACTTCCTTACTTGTTTACTTCCTGACTTAACTATCTACTTCTTCCAGAATTGACCCATTCCGTTTCCAGACTGGAAGTGGTAGAAGGCGGCCAAAACTGGCTTTATTTTTTTGGTTCACTTTAAGTTGTAGTACAGTTTTCTACAGATGCATGTTTGCTTTTGTTGTGTTTGTTTTCGTTTTTCAATACTAAGCCAAGAGATTGGCTGGGAAGAACGTCTCCGAAATGACCTATTTTGTGTCGGGTGGGACATAAAACCTTAAATCAATCAGCCTCGAATTTTGATTTGATTCAGTTAAAATGAAGTATGTTTTATTACAGTGTTTATCACCATGTAGACAACATACCCTAGATGCTTCTTAAACAAGTATGTGCTTAAATCGATTACTGAGACTTGCTTGAATGCTAACTACTTTATGTACGTGTATTTAGTTTTTACCGTGCGACGCTATGCTAGCAGCACGGTATATGTTGTCCGTCCGTCACACGTCGGTATTGTATCAAAATAGCTAAACGTAAGATCACGCAAACAACGCCCGCAAACAATGCCACGATAGCACAGGGACTTTAGTTTTCTGATGCCAAAAATCACGGCGAAATTCCGACGGGGTCACCTTTAACCAGGGCGCCAAATAGAGGTGGGATAGGTTCAGATCGGCGATATTCGACCAATATCTCTCGTACAGCCCAGAGGAAAGACTGAATTGATTCTAACGGTAAAAATGGAAACTAGACATCCCATAGACCGTTAGACGATCAGTTTTGTAGTAAATTTCGGGCGATCTGTAATCATTGTGTAGGCCTAGTTATGACAGCCTGAAGTCGCAAGACCTGGAAATTTTGTGAGCAATTTTTCGCGTTTTTTGGAAAAACGACTCTTACGGTAAAATTTTCAAAGTTATGTTCCCAAAGTTCACATGGCGACCGATTGACGTTGTTGTGTTCAAATGTCGTAAAATTTGTCCAATGACAAATCGGTGAAATCGTGCGTTATTTATCTGACCAAAAAAACAACAAAATTTCGGCTGCCTCTCACACTGTCGCTACTGCTCGGAGCCTCGGATCGCGCCCAAAATCTGTCAGCCTCAGCCCCCAACAATGTGCTTACAGTGCTCCAGATTTCATCCAAATCGGTTCACTTTCGGCGGAGTTATAGCCGAACGCGTGAGCACCGTTTTTTTGCCACGTGTCGTATTTCCATGATTCGCCCGAAGCTATGCTTCGCTTCGGCCGAATAATAAGATGTGTGTTCAACGTAACGTGATCTCTTTAAATTTTGGGACATAGGTGATAATGCAATGGAAGACTAATAGGAAATCGTATGTCGCCTATCGAATGGCACCAGTGCCAATGCCCTTGAATGACCTTGAAGGTCACTTTTGTTGACTGAAACCTTTTCTTTCTAACTGCCATACATCGTGAAACGTAGCATGAACTTATTAACATACAGCGTCGCGCGGTCCCTCTGCGATAGTTGAGCTTGCCATATTTGCCTTTAGGTGTGTGAAGGTAGCGTCTTCCAGTGAGAACATTTTTCGGAAATTGTTACGTACATCTGGTTTTGATTGGCTTTTAATTTTCGCTGTACTGGGTTTATGATTATGACTGCGATAGTGCGATGAGTCCGTACTGTGTCATCAAAGCGGACATATCTTAAGCGATAGCTTTAAAATACTAAGAGCCAGTCTGTATAGAACGCACGGTAATTAATTTGAGTCAGAAATGTTTTATTTGGCGTCATTTAGTTCATGTACTATGAAACAGCAGACGCAGCTGTATACGTTCGTTCACAGCACGAATACTTAGAAATAGGCTACGGCCGCAATATGAGATTGATCGTTTCGATCCCGCGCCGGTGGTTATTCTACGTGCATTATGATGGTTCGGTGAAACTCGGCAGCTGTACATTGACTGCACCGCACGTCGGGTGTATCATGGCGGCATTGGTGAAACTGGAAGCGGAAGTATCAGTGACAGACGGCCGTCCTCCACACACCGGTCCCGACGGCTGCTGCTGCTGCTGGTTGTTATGACGTCCGTGACGTGGTGACGACGTGCGGCAGGATGCTGCCGGCCAAGTCTTCGGTTCTTCATCTTGTCGGTGTGCGGCTGACCTTCGACCTTGACCGCAGACAGCTGGCATGCCGAGTCGCCAGCACTGCAGCGCGTCAGTGGCGTAGGCGTAGCTACTGCTACAGGGGGTTATTAATGTGCGGGCGGTTCAGTGAACCCGGGCTTCCGAGAGTAAAAAACTGACCAAACCAACAGATCTCACTGAACGAAAAACTACGCGAACACGTCGTATAGGCTAGACTGCGATTGTTGGAATTTTAATTACGTTAAGTAACTTAAATCCCAACTAAAATCCCAACACCGTTAAGAGTTAATCTTAACGGTGTATCTCCGGGACCTAACTGCTCGGTAGTCTAGTGCTTAGGACCTCGGACTTGCGACTCAGTGGTCGTGAGTTCGAGAATTTCCGCCGCCGCACTATCTATCGATCGATTGTTACTGTGATTGGTCACCGTCTTCGGGCAGGTATAGTATCTCGGTATGTAACCAGCCACCCAGGCCAACTCAGCCTCCTACCGTCTGTGGAACGTTAAATGAGTACCGACCAGTGTGGTGAATGGTGATACCCTGCGGCTGGGGACTAAAGGCAGGATGGCTCATTCCATTTGTGGGTAAGCGTGTCGGGTGGCAGGTAAAATTGATCCCTCGTTAACATGTGCAATTCTGAGCGCTTTAGAGGTGAGTTCGCTCGAAAATGCGCTATACAAGCGTCCTGTCTTCAACTTCTTCAACGGCCGAGTGCTGTACCTGGGCGCATCACTGCAGTGAAGTGCGTGCGCTGGTCGACCGACACCACGGCTTCTTGCCGCCGGTTGCAGCACGTGCCACCCGCCTACATCTCGACAACGTGAGCAACAAGTCGGTTACTTACTATCTGAGAGTGGTCGAAGCGCGATGATGTGCCCGGTTCACGGA
>Ga0209780_1004646_pt1 | contig 10633 bp, 5 predicted proteins | sample WorMetexBAHAMAS2_FD_187384 | JGI IMG/M metagenome (GOLD analysis project Ga0209780, IMG submission 187384) | Marine gutless worms symbiont microbial communities from Max Planck institute for Marine Microbiology, Germany - Inanidrilus exumae... | ecosystem: Host-associated > Annelida > Digestive... | reverse complement strand
GAATATATCCCTTAATATGCAAAAATAATTTTTTATAATATTTTTTTCTGAATCACGAGTACATACCTCTATTTAATTATGCACTTTATTTTAAAACTTCAAAAATCGCTATACCCCGTCTTTAAGCTAACAGCAATTCAGAAATCTCGATTCTGAATGAAGCATCTATGGCTAATCACTACCTACAGGCCTACTAATGAGTCACTTATGCACGCACGACACGTAGCGGCCATTCTCCACTAACCGGGCGGTGCCGTATACATGCAGCAACTAGGGACCTCTATTCTAAAAAATATCCTAAACTTTTCTGACAACTTCAAAGTCGACGAAAGTCTAAAATCATCAATATAGTAGTACCACCAGTTAACATTGTTATTGCTGTCTGAAGATAAACAAAGTTAAAAGCAGACAACGATTCATTGTTTACATCTACCTGCGAACACGCCAATCCATTCAGAATTGTACGGTACGTGTCTTTAAACGCGCGGGAATCGCAACATTCAATTGATTGCAAAATATAACAGAAAATATTGCTGCAAAATTCAATGTTTATTAGCTTCATCAACAACCAACGGAACGCCCTTTCCGTTCTGATTTATGAGTGGACAAAATTGGAGCAAAGCATGAATAATTTATACAACAAAGAGAAACGTATTTTAATCGGATTACTTATGGGCGCAGGTATCAGCCAGAGTTTGAGTTTGACGTCGATGGGCTTGTTAGGCGGCGCTTTTAATGCCCATATCTTGTACTGTTGTCGAGACGTCTCTTGAACGAATAATCGACAGAAATGGCTTGTACAACGGACTGTGGCAAACCATTCCAGTGATGCACAACCCGTTGACTGTAGAAATATTTCCTTGTGTCGTGTCTTGACAGCTGGACTTGAAGTTTCATGCTGCGCACTGCCCTCTGCCCTCTTGTATCGTCATTCGTCAGTCGTCACATGTAGCACGATTGAACGAAAACCTGTGATCGCATTTATTTTAAACTTAGAATTCATCAACAAAGCTTCACTCGATATAATTGTTTTGAAGATCGCAAGGTTCAAGGTCAAATTGTCATCTTTTGTTGAATGCAAGTGATTTCCATGATTTGCAGTCTTCAGGAACTTAAGAACTTAATACTTTCTAAAATTTGTGTGTTGTTTAGAAGACCAGTTGATTTGTCTTAATATCAATTGCTCATTCTTCAAAGTAATAAGCCCGTAGGCCTATCTGTTGTTGTCGGCTATTATATGGCATTCACAGTCATCTGTAGCACAGCCACCGGGAATTCCCTTTTTTAAAGATTACAAATCACCCGGTATGGCAATTCCCGAAAATTCCCGTAATAAAAACAGTATTAAAATATTTGTATGTTGTAGTATAATTAGACATGTATGGAGTTATATATTTGTTATACCTGCCTTATAGGCCCTATCTATCCTTTCTTAGCGTTGATTGTTAAGTCATAGCCACCAACATTTTTTCTCGGGATGCAAGTCCCTCTCTCGATCTCTCTCCTTCTCTTTTCTTTGCTCCTTCTCCTCCTCTTTCTATATGGCCCTTCCTTGCCGGGAAACGGCAGACTCACATCCAGCTCGGCAAGCTCTCCAGCGTAATTGGGTGTAATATGCGGATCGAGTCCCAGCCGACATCGCATTTTTGTGCTCAAATTACTGCTAGTACTAGTTCTTATGTATGCACTGTCATTTCGATAGGGCATAATATGCCATACAGAAGGACGGACGGGCAGACATAGAATAGCTACATATCAGGCCTATTGCATTGTGCATATGCGTTAGATCGTCGTTCAGTAAGAAAAATAACACGATTTTCAATCGAGGCGGAGTGTCGTGCAGTCCGTCTCAGACCGTCTGCGACAGCTTCTTATAGCGAAGTCGTACAACAAACATCGTGACCTGAAACCCATCGACCACAGGATTCTGTCGTTCACGCCGTTTTAAAACTGACGTCCCAGCTGATTGAACGCGAGACAACATGGACACGCCCTTTTCACCGATGCACGCGATCTTTTGTGCGAAATGTACAGGTAACCCCAACGACAAACTAGAAAATTGTATTGTGTTGAATGAACACAATTCAGTATTCGCCCGAAGCGGTGCGCTATATGCAACAGGTGTTTCCCTGGGCCCACTCGAGTCCTCGACGCAAACGGCATCTCGATCGCTTCAGCCGTTTTGGCAGGGCTCACTAGATGACAGACCGACTGACAGACCATGCTACTCGGTCGGTAACAATAGGTGGAGTGCACAATGGAGAAGCCAAATTCTGTTATTGTCTATGGCTACAAAAAGTATTTATTGGAGCAGTCGACTCAAATACACCATGCCTGTCTTTTCTTCGTATGCGTTCACCAGATGGCGCCACCCCTAACTGAGGTAGTAGACATCCAATTGCAGCTTACTACTCATCTATTGACCCCCAAAGAAATAAAAGGCTAAGTTGGCCTGGTGGGTTGACCTATAGCGGACGGTTTACCAGGACAGGGAAAGTTCACCGGCCAAAGACCGAGGTTCTACCGCTGTGCCATGAAACCAACTGCGACTTAGTCTAATAATAATAATTGTAGCATATCTAGGCTCGTAGAGTGGTTTCCATGCTTGTATCGTCGTACGGAACAAGCCAGGCAGCTGCAGCGGCGTGCGTGGTTTACCCAATATCGGACGTCGCGCGTTGCCGAAAATGTGTGAATTAATGCGTTTTTTGTACGCGACGTACAGTCCAGTGGAAAGACTGAATTGATGCTAACGGTAAAAATGAAAACTAGACATCCAGTAGCGGGTCAGTTTGGTAGTGAATTTTCGGCGATCTGTAATCATTGCGGAGTAGTTAGGACGGCCTGAAGTCGCAAGACGTTAAAAATTTTCAATAATTTTTGCGTTTTTTTGGTAAATAACAACCCCTGACGCTAATTCTGTTTTGAAAGTTTACATAGCGACATCGATCGACGTTGTTGTGCATGTTCAAATTTCGTGAAATTTGTTGACGGGAAATTGGCGATATTGTGCGTTGCTTACCTGACCAAAAATTGGCTGCCTCTCAAACTGTCGGTTCTCCGCGGATCGCGCCCAAAATCTAACAGGGCCAGCCCCCAGCAATGTACTTACAGTGCTCTGAACGCGTGAACGCCGTTTTTTGCCCTGTAGAGTATTTCCATTATAGGAACTTCGAGCCTGTAATAACTGATTAGTTGGCGGACTCACAGCCCGAGTTGGCTGGCTTGGTCTGAGGGTTGGCGGCCACCTAGTGCTGATCGAGTCTGTACTCACCAAATGAACCGGTGAACTCTCGTAATGGCTCTAGCTGCAGGCCATAATGACAGCATGCTATAAACATTGACGGGGCAATATTGTTATTAAACAAGACGCTAAACAGCCAGTTAAAGGATGCTAGTATTCTAGAAATAATTAAACACACGTACATGACACTACAAAAATAGGCATAACAATGAAACTTTTAAAAACTACTGTAAAATTACGTAAAATCAGCACACATTACAAAACCATATTGTACAGTAACTTACTTTAGTAAGTTACTCACATTAAGGAACTGTACCGAGATAAAATAGCTGATTAATTGAATTGCTTAAGTTTGATAATGATGAGAAGTTTATATTGCAATGAAATTGAAGCAATGATAATGGCACATGCTCGTACATTTCACAATTCTTTTAGCGAAGAAATTTAGAGGACCGCATTCTCACCTCGCGGCTTGCATATCTTCTTTCGTTAGGATCATGACTATGACTCGGACCACGGTGCTTCTCTGCTAATTGGTTTTTATTTCCGTTTTTCTTCGTTATTTTTTCTGATTGTGGTTCCGTGCAGTACATTAAGATTCTTTTTTACCGCGCGACGTTAGGCTAGATAAGTATAATGCTGTCGTCCTGTGCCCGTCAACATGCCTTTTCAAATGCGTATTCGTACAGCCGCGAGGCTTTTGACAAAACTTCAAATGACGCGTCGCGCGGTGCTTCCGCGATAGCTGAGCTTTAATTCTTGTCGATTATTGTATTATATAGTGTGTCGTTTGCGTTAACAGATAGGCCTATATGCCCACTACCCAGTCTGGTAGTTTTGCAATAGGCCTAGGTAATGGAAATGACCAAAGATTTTTTACGCTATAAAAGGTGTGTACAAAGTGCAAACTGCACCCAATGTCGCTCAGATAGATTCAAATTTCACCAGGTAAAATATTTTCACCTTGTCTGTCAACGGCAGCTGAGGAAAGACTACTATCCGGTGTTGCATGCACACGATTCGATCGCTTTCACTAAGGAAGTCGTACGTCCTGAATTTCCGCTGCAGCGACGTACGCAACAATGCTGCAGCGACAAATAGGCCGAGATGCAGCGACAGAGAACCAACGAAAACTACTTCGCATTTGCTCTTCGCGGCTGCGATAGGCAGAGCTTGGGAAACTGACTGACGCTATGTAATAATTGTTCTGTTCAGTGTCTCACCTCTGCCATATTTCATTCGAGAAATATAGCGGCCAAGCAATTTGATTGACGGCCAGACGAAGAAGTGGGGGATTCGACAGCGTAAACGCCTTGCTGCAGTAGACAACGAAGCAGATAGCTGCAGACGGAGCTCTTGTACAGTCGACAATGTTGGTGGTCCGCTGTGTCGCTGGCTGGTTGCCAGTTCTCCTGGTAGCATGCGTCCTGCGGTCGTCCTCGTCTCTGTCTTGTCAGCAAACGGTTTCCGCTGCAGACCGAGCAGGTCGTGGGAAATCGCTGTATCCGGCAGTATCCGCTGCAGGATTAAGTACGGCCACACGATGTCGCCGCGATGCTTCGGTCAACCAAGCTCAGGATTCGGGTAGCTCAGACGAGACCTCGTCCACTTCTGATCCAGGTCGGTAAACATCAGTTGAATACAGTGACAGGCAACTAACTAATATTATTTTCATGCCTACTGTGTCGGCGAAGGCATTGTGTATTCGGGCTGTCCGTCCTCAGCGTTCGTCCGGACATATCTTGTAACCACGTCATAAACGGCTGGAACAATCTCGATGAAATTTACACGGATATTCAATAGCGCCTACTGATAATCTGATTAGATTCTGAAGGTCTAATGTCAAAGGTCACAGCAGGCCCTCGACGTGGCGAGGACATCCACGTCGACGCTAAGCTAAAACAAATTAGTTCCATCGCAGTTATTTTTAAAAAAACTAGTTAAGTAAACTAAATTTTAGATAAGCCATTGTCAGCTACTTTCTAACTTTTGTATCTTTATTCTTCAGCCCATTTGCTGTTATACATAAGTTGTCTGAGTTGCACCACTGTCACGTAATCAAAAAGTATTTGGCTGTCATTGGGCATGTATTATGTGATCGAAACGGTGGTTCTTCTGTTCATTTTAGTAAGTAAAACAAATTAATCGCTGTGAAACGTACAAAATACAAACACAAACACCTAATTTAACAAAGTTTGGCAGTCACATTTATTTTATAAAAATATTTAGTTTAACTATTTACTTGGCAACTAAAATAGATTAGTTTAACTTAGCTTTTAAAACAAACTATTTTAATTAGTTCAACTGTACCTGTATTTAGACAAAAATAATTTAACTAAAAGTTATTAACTATTTATGGCCTAGTTAACGTTTTGCCCATCACTAGTTAAATAGTTGCTATTTTGCATAAGCTTTTCCTCGGTGCATAGAAATAGGCTGGACACAGTCGAAGGCCCCGCGTCCTGGAGACCTCGATTCCATGAATGGGTGAGCCGGAAATGGATAAACTGACACCAAAATGAGGTTGACGAACAGATAAAGGAAGTTGGTTCCACAGACAAGGTGAAGCATAACGAAAGGAGAGATCAATTATTTTAGAGAGGATGATGTCGGTGGCCGAGCAAGAGTAACGACGGATGAAGAGCGAGTACTTCGAGAACGCTGAACAGAGATGAGGTTATGAAGGTATGGAGGTTGAGTAGTTGTGAGAACTTTGTAGTTAAGTGAGAGATGCTTGTATTCGATGCGTGATTCTGAGCCACTTAGGAACTTAAAGACAGTACGAGTGAGAGAGTTATGGATCTGCTGGAGACAGTATGGCCATTGAGACTTAAGGAGTTTATAGTAGAGAGAATTACATTAACCAAGCTTGGAGTGAACGATAGAGGTAGCAATGTTATTTAGAGACATTTATTGAGTCATTGACGAATCCAGATGAGGCCGGATACAGCGAAGTTGACGAATGTGATAGTAACAGGCTTTGGAGAGAGATGTAATTTGGTCAAAGAAGATTAAGATGTTCATCAAAGAAGAAGCCAAGATTTCGAGCAAAGTGGGAGGTGTCAAGTGTGTATTTTGACAAGTTGGTCTTTGAATGCGATATGTTTCTATTATGTTGGAAAGTGAAAATGTCAGTTATCGACAAAACAAATCATTCATGCAAAGAAAACTAACGACGAGACTCTGAGGCTGTAACTATACGCTACAGAGGCCGTGGGAAACCATAATTATACGTGATGGCGACTGCATAGGCAGTCGAAGGCTTATACATTCAGTAGCATGTGTTCTCCAGAGACATCTTGAGAGACAGCTGTTCTTAATGTAGCATCAGCGTCTTTCAAAAACAGTAGGCCTAAAAAGAAGCGCGCGATCACTGATCAGCTGCAGCGGAAACCCGAACATAGAAAACGTATCAGACGAGCCTTTCATATATTGCGAAACACCTTTCGCGTATACGGCTGTGAAAGGTGGAAACTCAGTCTTGACGCCTTTGAGATGAAAGGACTGAGAAGGATTCTGCGGGTTTCGTGGACAGCAAAGAAAAAAATAAGTGGGTTTTTAACAAAGCTAGAGTAAATAGGGACTGTTAGGCACTGTCAAAACAAGAAAGCTAGCATACTATGGTCACAGCATGAGGAAACGAGGGAGTTGCCTGGAAAAGAGATAATGCAAGGAACAATGCCAGGTGCACTCAGACGAGGAACTACGCACGGCCTGGATGGACAACATCAACATGTGGACAGGACTCCCCGTGAAAGAGTCAGAATAACAGAGAACAAAGATGAATGAACAAAGTACGTCCATGGTGTGGCCAACCGTCGGATCGAGGACGGCTAAAGAACAGAACAGAACAGATACCCGCCTTTACATATAACTGGGAAATGTTGCATCCAAGATTATGCGGTCTGCACTTCTGCGTTAAATTCCATTTTACTGCGCGACGCTATGCTAGCGCGGTATATGCTGTTGTCGTGTGTCTGTCTGTCCGTCGTCTGTCCGTTTGTCCGTCACAAGCCGGTATTGTACCAAAATGGCTAAACATGGGATTACGCAAACAACGCCGTACGACAGCGCATGGATTCTAGTTTTCTGTACCAAAGATCTCGGCGAAATTTCAACGGGGTCACCTCAAACGGGGGCGCCAAACAGAAGTGGGGTAAGTTTAAATTGGTAATGTTCAACCAATATCTCGCTATATCTCAACAGGAAGTTCAGCTGTCGCAAAGGGAGCATGCGACGCTCTGTTGTTGAGTTCGTGCCACGTTTCACGAAGTATGGCAGTTGGAAAGGTGTCAGTCAGCAAAAGTGACCTTAAAGGTAATTCAAGGGCATTGATACTGGTGCCATTCGATGGACCACATACGATTTCCCATTAGTCTTCCATTGCAACTACGTCTGCATCTGCACCGTTAATGTGATAACCTATTTCCCTAAATCTAAAGAAGCAACGTAACTCTGAACACATCCTTTTTGGGCATAATATATTATGCACGCACTAGTACTCCTGTGCATTAATCAACACACGAAATTTGAAGTGCCTATAGCTTTACCAATTCCAAACATATGCATTGGGGGCAAAATTTTAAAAACGGTCACGTGACCTTGACCTGACCACGCCAATTAGGGAGCAGTCTGTCATCCGAAGGCTAGCACTTGATATATTTCACCAGTAAAAAAATTGGCGACTCTCGCTTCAGCCGTTCCGGAGATATGATTGCAGGCATCGAAATTCAAAATGCAGGGTAATGCGACCTTGACCATGCTTTTTAGGTTTGGTTTGTCATCCAATAGCTATATAGGATTTGATGCAGTCTGCCTGTATGCAAATTTGACGATTCTAGTATAGGCGGTTCCAGAGATATGGTTGGTGGCCTAGAAAATTTAAATGGTTCACGTGAGTTGACCACGCCCCTTTCAGGTATGGTTTGCCGTCGGTGGGCTAATATAAACTCGTGTGCGCTCTATCGAATGGCGCTATTTTCAGTGACATTGAGTGACCCCGAAGTACCCAATTTTCGATATTTTGTATCACCTTTCATATCTTTGTAGTGGGTGGAGATAGAGGCTTTAAATTTGCCAGATAGGTTAATCGTAGCAAGTGCTAACCCGTGGATGGCAAACAAATGAAACCATCCCTGTAAGAAGCGTGGTCAGGTCACGTGAACCATTTAAATTTTGATAGACACCAACCATATCTCCGGAACGTCTGAAGCTAGAGTGGTCAAATTTTGCACGCATGTATATAGGCTATGTCAACAAAAAGTTAAATTTGACTGTTTTTACGTTTTTACGTTCAATATGATAGCGCTGTCCAGCGACGTAGAGACAAACTTAAAGGCGCATTCATAACTACAACTTCTCCCTGTCCAAGAGCACAAAACCGTTTTCATTTGTCTATTTAAGCCGCTGGAATGCACAACTACGAACTTTCCATATCCAACGACGTTAAAATTGTTTCAAAGGGCTGAATGGTGAGAAGATTAGCAGGAACGTTACCATTCAAAAACATGACGGACAAAAAAGTAACAAGACAAAACGTTTGGCCACCTTGCAGCGCGAAAAGTCCGAGCCCCACTGTACTCGCTCAGTGATAGCCTAAAGAAGATCCAACAATTGTTGCAACTCCCTAATTTGTCCGGATCCGGTAATTGTCTCGTCGCTTGTGGGTGCTAAAAATTTGGAAAAATATATTGAGGTACACCCCATAACGTCTTAACCCCTTAAGCGAAACAGCCCAAATTAAAAATATAAACGGTCATGGAATTACTCACAAACCTTGTAGTCTCAAATTTCGTAGAATTTGCAGTTTTGATGGTCGTATCATGCCCCGACCCCATGCACCGATGAGGGTAAACTTTGGCGAGAAAGTCGATCGACCTAAGATGGCGTCAAATTTCGCCTTCATCGGTGCAAATAAACCATGTGTAACCCTTGCTGGGCGAATTTAAACGTCAGTTTCGACGTAACGAGTAATCGAAATACCGGCGATGCCTTATGGTCAATACTGCCGATAAAGACAGCTAGTCCCATAAGGCAAGAATATCATAGGGCGCGCCATAAACCGTGGTCATTGCTGCTAAGTGCTTATGCATATATATTATGTCATTTATTCACTGGTATTCCCGTCACTATGGTCAAAATTATACGTACATGCACGTGCATACGAAATGGCACCATTATTTAGACATACTATCGTTATACAAGTGGCTACAAAATATGCTCGCCGCCTGATAGGAGCAAAATGAGCTACACCCTACGTGTAACATGCACACTTCGACTTCAGAAGATGACACATGATGATAATGGCTATGATGATGATAATGATAATGAACGGAAATAATCGGTGCTATTATAACTTACATATGTGCAGTATATGAAATGAAGAGGTAGCCTATGGGAGGAAAGCTGTCATCAGAAGGAAAGTAAGTTGGCGACAGTTGCTATAGCTGCTAACGAGTTCGTAGTTCCCCAATGTGCAGAATGTATACACCTGAACAAGCTGCAGAGTGCTGACTGCAGAATGGGGTAAATAGCCGTTGAGTTGTCGACTCTGGCCTCCCATCTTCGACATAGAGGCGTAAACGGCAAGAATAGCATGCAGATACAGAACATTGGTTTCGAACGTATGGTTGTTGAAATGGATTTCGGAATAAAAAATGTTCAGAAACAAGTTTTTTTTACTTCAATAAACGTTTTAAAACGCGGAATAAAACATGCTCAATTTTGTAGTTCGAAGTTTGAGACTGCGATCGAGGGAGCTGCAGCGGACTTATATGAGATATCATCGTGGTCGTAATTATCATCATCATCGAGTGGTTTGTCGTTCTTATACGAATGTGCTCCATGCTCGTCGATTCTGTGCTCGATGACAGGCGGTTGCAAAGAAAATTAAAAGCAACTAGATGCATGGCAAAGCTCAGCGTGAGCCGGCTGCCCAGCAGTCTGTTGTACTAGACTGTAAGCTCGTGCCACTACATAGCACGTGCCAAAGTTTGCCTGCTGTTTGTTACATAACTTCCATGCTGTAAGGCTGGCAGTGTCTCCCAATGCGAAAATTTATGGGGTGGGCAAAAACTCGCCAACCGTTCTCAGCCGTTTCAGGACCAAAGTTCACCAAATTTAGGTGCATGCATGTAGGGGAGTCCCTGTAGACTGACAAGTTTATTTCCAATTGTTGATATCATGTTTCGTTGCAGAGATATGTTCGGTCAGTGTTCTAAGTCGGTCCCCAAAAATGCATTATTTGCCCTTAGCCCGTGGGGGAAAATGCCCGAGGAGTTCGGACCAATTTTTAGCGGACGTGAACTTACGTTCACGATCGCTATATGCGATCGCAATTCCGTCTGTCGTCTGTCTGTCTGTCGTCTGTGACGTTGGTGCACCCTACTC
>Ga0209780_1004645_pt1 | contig 10634 bp, 10 predicted proteins | sample WorMetexBAHAMAS2_FD_187384 | JGI IMG/M metagenome (GOLD analysis project Ga0209780, IMG submission 187384) | Marine gutless worms symbiont microbial communities from Max Planck institute for Marine Microbiology, Germany - Inanidrilus exumae... | ecosystem: Host-associated > Annelida > Digestive... | reverse complement strand
TGAATGTATATAGTGCATTCACTCTTTTGTAGGATATTTTTTCTTTATGCAATGTATATATCGGTCATTATTGTGGACCGACGTCTTATTCTGTAGTATTGTGATCTGCAAGTCTGTGTGTCTTTGACAAAAAATATATATTAAAATTTTTAGGCGGAAGAGATAAATTTTAAAATTTTAAACTAAAGTGTTCTATTTCTGGTGTTATTAGAATGCGATTGGTATATTGTCAACGAGTTTTAACATCTATTAATTGTTTTATTTATTATTATGGCGATTGATTACTGTATTGATTACTTGTTTATACTTTTCCTTATTGAATGATTGTTATTACTTGATGCTGAAAGATATTTATTTAATAATTTGATAATCTTGTGTTTTTCGCGAGCACATGTTTTGAACGGTTCAATTTGTGATTTACCTTGTTTTATCATATATTTAATGTTATTAAACTCACTACTTTTTATATTAGGCCTATTTGACATTGGATCGTACATTTTTTGTCAAATGGACATACAATTGTACAGATACAATTATTATTGTTCTTTAGAAGTTGTGGAATGTTGTCACTGTGTATATAATGCTTATTACGTGGTATAGCGTTACCATAGCAATTGGTCGTTAAATTGTCACATTATCCCTCAATACAGTTAAATTCTTTGTCACGTCATTTTTGCTTTCGTCAATCCGAGTATTTATTTCGGATCTAATTTATGGGAACCATACATTTTATATATTTCATATTTTATTGGAGTTTGTCCTCCCATTCCTCATAATTAACAAATTTTTATTTTTGCTTTGGCTATTTAATGGGTTAATGATAATGGTTCTATTTTAAAATATGCGGATTGATATTTTAGGTTTGATCCGCTAAAACATTGATAATTCTAAAAAAACGTAACGAAGCATGAATTTTCTTCATTAATTTGATGCAAGCGTGAATCAATTGACAATGCGTTGGACTACAGTGTGGTTGATCTGTGAGCCTCAGGCCGATGGCATGTGATTGTTTACAAAGTTAACAGAAGCACTGCAGAGATCTGCAGCTGCTGCGTGTGAGCCGACGACCGCATGCGATTGCTGCCGCGGCTGTAGCAACTTCGCTTGTTGCAGTCGCTGCTGCTTCAGCTGTGGTATTTCGGTTGGTCAGTAGTGCCCTCTGGCGAATATGATGATGGTTTGATCGGCTGTTAGTGATGTGCTGTTTGGAATCAACATTTTAAGTATCGATTTTTCCAACAGGGATCGCTTAGTCTGCGACTGAGTCCACTGTTGATAATTGGTATAGATGTCGTTTTTCTCGCAGTACAATCCTCATGTTTATCACTCCTTTCACTTGCTTGCATTTTTTCGTTTTTTCGTGGTGGTGTACTTGGAGTTGGAAGTTGAAACGGTGCTATTTTCGTTTGGGGTTTACTAAATTTGTATTTACATTTTCTTTTTGGGGGTGCACCTTATCTCCCGTTATTGTCTTAAATCTTTTTTCAGGTCTTGAGGGATGATTTTAGTTTTTGCTATGGTTTAGTTTCTAAAAATACAAAAAAGGTTAAAACCCGTTTCATCGAAATTCTTTAGGCCTACATGTCGTTATTGTTATTATGTCTTCATACTTTGTAGATGAGTGTATATTTTGCTTTTTTTGGTGAGGGGAAGGTGCAGTCCAGGCTGCACGCGCCCCGCGCTGCAGCTGGCTGGCTGCAGTGTTGCAGCTGCAGTAGCTGCATATAGTGTTGTCAGTCAGTCAGTCAGTCAGTCAGTCGGTTGCTGTCTGTCCTCTAGATTAGATCTTATCTTCCTAAGTGTTGACAGTTGTGATCTGTATATTAAAAGAGTATCTTTCGGTTACCTCTTGCTTATCATTCATTAGTAGATATCAGATATCCGGATAATTCTATAGTACTACAAAGCAGTTGAACCCTGCTTGTTAAGCAGCCAGAAGTCATACAAGAACACGTACAGCTGATCGGTTAACACTGTTGATACTTTTCCTTGGTGGCTGCAGTTCGTCAAGCTCAGTATATCGGTGGCTGCGATCAAGGGCATTTCTAGCGTTTCCATTTATGGACATAGCGGGCAATACAACATTTTATTCTCTAATGAGCACATCGAGAATTCGCAGTTACTCGTTTTGAAATTCGCAGACGTTCCTTAAATTTTGGGACTTACTACAATTTGTTTGAAATTAGTTTAGAAAAATTAGCCCCGTACGGGACTGGCGGTCGACTGCTACTTATTACTGTCAACTTCAAAGTCACGTGACGCCAAAACTAAAACAGAAATCAAAAATCCCGCCCCGATAAGCTTTAGGTATTGTGCCCTAATTTAAGAATCCGTGGCCATTTGCCAGTCCCCAAAACTTTTTGTGGACGGACGGGCGGACGGACATTTTATACCCACTGTATCAGGTCGACTCGGAGGAGTCGACCTAAAATAAAATTAGCCCCATATACGGGACTGTTAGTCGACTCGACGACTCCTACTTACTGCCAATTTCAAAGTCACGTGACACAAAAACTAGGACAGAAATCAAAAATGCGGCCCCGGTAAGCTTTAGGTATATGCCCTAATTTAAGAATCCGTGGTCATTTGCCAGCCCCCATTATAAATGGGGAAGAGATAGCCCTCGAAAATGGTCGAATTTCCGACTTTCAAGGGCTCGCGACCTTGACCTTGACCTCGGATCGGGTCATGCTGCATACCGTCATGCATCACTGGTCGACCTCTACATACATACCAAATTTCATTGAGATCGGAAGAAAATTTTTTTCCGAAAATCACAACTGTCGTTACTGCTAACTTCAAAGTCACGTGACACAAAAACTAGGAAAAAAATCAAAAATCCGGCCCCGATAAGCTTTAGGTATTGTGCCTAGTTTAAGAATCAGTGGTCATTTACCAGCCCCCATTATAAATGGGGGAGGAGATAGCCTTCGAAAATGGCCGAATTTTCGACTTTTAAGGGCTCGTGACCTTGACTTTGACCTTGGATCGGGTCACACTGCATACCTTCATGCATCACTCATCGACCTCTACCTACAGTACATACCAAATTTCATTGAAATCGAAGACTTTTTGTGAACGTACGGACGGGCATTAGAGACCCACTAATGTTATGAGGTCGACACGGATGAGTCGACCTAAAAAATATAGCTGTGGGACTTTGAGTCTCATTCCACTATGCACGTAAATCTCAATCAAGCAGAATGTTTGCCGCCGTTTATGCCGACAGTGTATTTCAATTTATTACAGTCGATTTTCTTTAGCCTCCTGCCCAGACTGGTTCCGAGTAACAGGGACTGACAAAACGAAATTTTATGCATGTAAGGACTGATGCTTTTTAAAGTAGGCCTACTGTTATACAACAGTTTAGTAAGATCACATTTAGAGTATGCCAACTGCATATGGACTGGAGTCCTTAGAGAGAGCATTTTATAAAAGATTTAGGACAAGTACAAATGAAGGCCAGCAGACTTATTCCCGATATTAGGAACTTGCAATTTTAGGAGTGACTTTGGTACTTAATATTACCAACATTGAAATATAGAAGGATCAGAGGTCATATGATACAAGTATATAAATTAATACATAACGAATATGATAGTAATGTGTCACTACATTTAGATAGAAGTACGGATAATAGAACTAGAGGTAATAGCTTGAACCTATGTACTAACCGCTTTCATTATGACTTAAGAAAATATGCATTTAGGCCTACTGCTAGAATTATTGACATTTGGAATAGTCTACCTGATTCAGTGGTTTTGGCCCAATACACTGAATACTTTCAAAAACACAGGTAAAACACAGTTATAAAGCCAGTTTGACAGGCATTGGCAATAGAAGTGCATTGTAGAAAATATGAGTTTTTCAGTTGTTTAGTTGTTTAAATGCATTTGCATGTATTTGTCACAATGCATCGGAACCGTATATAAAGAAAGTGTAATGAGGGCTTAAGTTATATGTATATAATTAATTATAAGTTCTGTATAATAACAGTTATTGAGATACGGGCATAGAGGCGATCACGTGCGCCTGTTTGTCGACTCTGATTTGATCTGCATCAAATTTTATGCGAGTTTTTCGTTAGGACATATTTTAAGGAAAATCAAGTGCTGCACATTCTTTGACTAGTCATGGGATCTGAGGCCGAGCCCCCGTGGGGTCCACGGCAATGCCTCTGGTTAGGGACGAAGCTCCCTGGAGCTGAAAATATTTCGCGTAAAACGCCACTTTAACACTTCAAATCGACAATATAAGTTCAAAACTGCAATGAGTACAGAATAGTTATACCATTATAAATGGAGGGTTCATTTACGCAACGCAAAAAGAACTGCAGAAATTACCGTTTTTAACTGCACATTTTATGTATGTATATGTATGTATGTATGTATGTATATTCGTTTATTAAAAAGCTGACATGACGCAGCTTAAAACACCGCAACTATAACTGAGACAATGGTAAAACAATTAAGCGATCGCAAAATTCGGTTCAGTTCAGTAGCTATCCTTATATACGAGTCTGAAAATGAAGTTCTGTTCTTCTAGGCGTGTTTTGTTGGTTAGGGTTAGATCATGCCTTCTAGGCCTAAGACAGTAACCACAGTCAGTGCGCTCTGGTGGTAGCAGCTGATGTAAAACATGATGTTTGTCTCTCAGAATGCAGTGAAACAGTTTATCATTTATATCGGAGACCTGTAACTTCATAACTGCACAAACAGTCATCAACTGCACATTAAAATAGAGCTGATTCTCATAGGATAAGCTGAATTAAAGGGCTCTCCGTTGCGTTTCTTGTCGGAAATCTTTAATAAGCACGCGATCATCATTCTGTCTATAACTTCAATAAAACGTCTGAAATGGAAGCGACAGCGGGCTTCTAAAATCCACAACAACAAGTGAAGTCAAGCCATTGTGACATCAGTGAAGGCAATAGAATGAAAATGACCGTCTGTTTTGCTTGATATTCATAAGCAAAACCCGGGTTGTCGACTTTTGCCAGATGGCGCCGCGTTGTGTTAAAAGGACGATGAAAACAGAGTTATCACGTGCTTTCACGTGCACAGTGAAAAGCGCAGTGGCCCAGTTCTGAGGCCATAATAATACACTGTCACTGCATTGTATTTTAATGACAGAAGTCACTTAATGCCTGCAGCAGGTCGTGTAATTTGAGTTTTTGTCACATTGTGCACTTTGTCAAATATTCGATTCGTCTGCAACAGCGTTGATTCTGTTCGATTCCATTTGAAGACAATCCGAGCTTACCATTTATCAGCGGTGTTGCTCATGAGTGATTTTGTTATGAAATTGATATACATCTACAATTTAAAATTCGTAGTAATTCGTGAATTTTAATAAAATTTAGAATTCATGAAAATCGAATTCTAGATCTACAGCCAAGAGGGCACTGCATGAGCTGCCCATGTGACCACAGAAGTGACTAAACCAAGCAACGTACACACTGCATCACGTTATTTGCTTACTGTGTATGTGTATATGGTTTGTAACTTTTATTTACGCTTGTGCTATTTGACACTTATAATAAACAGGCGAATAAATAATGGTAAATAACGCGGTATTGCTATGTATGTGTATTAGTTGGGTTTAATGACAATATTAATATGTTGGCGACTTAGAGAGGAATAGAGATGCTGTGATTGGACTCGCAGAAGCGTTTGTCCACACGCTCTGCAGATAGTCTGCGGCCTTTGACATCAGTCCAGCGACGAGGCGTCGAATCGTCATAACGATTCTCGTCGTCGGCGTCCGCCCAGCGGACTGGCCGGTAGATGCCGGCGCCGTCGCTGCTGTACTCGGCGGCGCTGTTGCAGCCGCCGGCCGTCCCCGCCGTCCCACTGCCGCCGGCGGCCGTCGTCGGAGACAGCAGCATCATATCGTCGAAGTGCGAGTAGCGATGCAGATAGAGCGAAATGTTGGAGACGGCGGCGGCCATTGCGCAGACGAATGTGGCGCCGCCGAAGAAGAATGCCCAACTGTAGCGGTAGCTGAACTCTACCACGACCTCCTCGTCGTCGCCGCCACCGCCGCCGCCACCGCCGCTGGGCGTCTTCTTGCGGTGTGCCACTTCGTCGTTGACGGCTGAGATGTACAGTATGACGCCCATGCCGAGACTCAGCGCTGACAGCACCACAACCAACGACATCAGCATTCACTAGAACGACCTATAAACGAGCCTAGCAAACAGACAAACCGCGCGCGACCCTCTGCGTCACGGCTAACGTCTTGTAAACAACAGTGCGTACTCGGTTTGATCAAAGTAATGTAAAGCATGAGGTACTTATATAGCGCGTTCTTACGGCCTAAACAGTCACGAAGCGCTACAGAATGGCAAGTGTTAACAGGATCACACAGTTTTTACGTGCCACCCACACGGCCATCCTGACTTTATTCCGTAAGCATTCGCCAGATGGCAACACAGGGACGAGGCGGCACACATCTGATATAGCTTAATACTACTCAATTTATCGACATCGGAATGATGAAAGGCTGAGTTGGCCTAGTTAACTAACCTATAGCGGACGGCTTACCCCACATAAGTGATCACCCACCAGCTGCAGGTCGAGCGTGGGACAGGAAAGTTCGCCGGTCAAAGACCGACGTTCTAACCACTGTGCCACGCAACCAACAATGAACTTGCGACGGTCGTAGTCGAAGGAACGTGACAACACTTCCGATGGCCAACATGCCGTGACGAAAAAGCACAAAAAATCTTTTAAGCTCAGAGTTCTGGTCAAGCTTCCAGAGGGAATTACTCATATACTTGGAGATACCCGAATTCTGTTAAAACAATGTAGCACGAGCCGAGTGTGGTCTGTGTGCAGAAAACGAAGTCGAACCATTCAGCCGTTTCCATACATCACTGGCTTGTGACAAACGGACACATACCAGGCCGAGTTTCTCGGTGTCTGGTAGTTAGAAATTTTTCAAACAGCAAAAGTGACCGCCATGGTCATTCAATGTTACCGGTAATGCAGCCATTCGATAGGCCGCATACGATTCCTACTATTCCCTTGTAGTTGTGTCCCTATCTTGCACCGTTTCCGAGATATTATCACTTAGGCCTATTTCCCAAAATTTATAGGCGTCGCATAGCCCTGAACGTATTCTCTTTGCTGTAATCTATCGTGCATGCAATAGTTCTCCTCAGAATCAATCAGCACTCGAACACTTCAGGGGTGGTTTGTGTCATCCATGCGCTAGGACTTGCTTATACGGTCAGCCCTCCTATACCAAATTTTAAGTATCTAACTCCACCCGTTACGACGATATAATAGGCGATAAAAGGAAAATGGGGTGGTTTGGGATAGTTAGGGGTCACGCATGATCACTGCTAGTGGCACCATTCGATAGAGCGCATACGATTTCCTATTAGCCTTTCATAGTAACCGTGTCCATTTCTTGCACCGTTTCTCAGATATAGAGGGATATCGTTCGAAAATTGCGAAGAAACTGCACCTTTATTTGGCGCCCCCGTTTGGTGTGACCCCGTTAGAATTGCGCCGAGATCTTTGGCGTCAGAAAAATAGATCCTTGATCAATTTTAATGCATTGTTTGCGCGATTCTATGTTTAGCCGTTTTGACAGAACAGTGACCTACACCGACTTGTGACAGACAGACCTACGGACAGATGGACACACGACGGCAGCATCATGCCGCGCTAGCATGGCGTCGCGCAGTAAAAAAACCAGTAATTTTGACTGACGTATCGAACTGAAGGACTTCTGACGACACAGTCACGTGCACTGCAAAAGTGGAAATATCTCGGAAACGGTTCGAGCTACATAGGTTGTTACTAAAGAACACTAATAGGAAGTTAGTTAGTTGGAGTTTAACGTCTCATTTCAGCACAAATATGGCCATATCAGAGACAAACACTAATAGAAAGTCATAATATATGGCCTATTGAATAAGTAAGTAAGTAAGTAAGTAAGTAAGTAAGAATATTTATATAGCGCAGAAAATCACACGTCACACTGCGCTGTGATTTCTCAAATCCCAAATAAAATGATTTTTAAGATATCGCCTAAACTGTCCGAAGCTAGAGATCTGCCGCAGACTTATCGGCAAACTGTTCCACAAACGAGGCCCTGCAACAGCAAAGCTTCTATTCTATCACCAAATCTGTTGTGGGTTCGCGGAACTCAGTAGGCCTAGATGAGCGCAGAGGGCGACGACCATACTCGGAGACGAGATGAATGTCAGTAGTCAGGTAGGTCGGTGCAAGTGAAGCTAGCGACTGGTGTACAAGACACGCAATCTTAAACTCCACTCGTCTCTGAACTGGCAGCCAGTGTAACTGACGCAACAGTGGAACAATAGCTGGCCGCGCGCTGTGGGTGCGAGGTGTAACAGATCCATTTTTTGGCAACAAAGGTCGAAGGTGGTCCGACATTGTTGCCACAAACGGCAACAATGTCAAAGCAACGTTCGACTTTGTAGCATTCGACAATGTCGCTGCGACATTGTTGCTGCAGGAAGTGGACGGGGTTTTAGAGATGAGTTCGTAATTAAGCGCTATACAAATCTGCGCCTTTCTTTTGTACTGGCGTCGCGGAGTCTCGGAGAGCCGGTGTACAGGAAGCCACGGTCCCGTAGTCAGAAGTCCGGTACGAGACCATGGACACTGGTTAGGGTCAGTGTTTTGTGTTTCTTCAGCGCTTTGACGGGGTTGGTTGGGTGAAGAACATATGACCCACAGAAATCCCGTGCCATTTGTCCCGAAAGGTTTTCTTCGGGAGGAAGAAGACTGGGTGGGCTGAACTTCGCAGGATAAACTTAGCCAAAAAGTTGCGACAAACTTACGATAAACTTACGAAGAAGTTATCACGAGAACCTTAGGATTTATCTTATGATCATCGTAGGATCTTTTGAAAATCGGCTCCTGGACAACAGCCGGTGGAAACAGGGGCAGGTATATATGTAAGTCGCTGCAATTTGCAGTTCCTTAATTGTAAGGTCATCGAACAAGAGTCGCGAAATTGAGGGATGTCAGAATTCCGCGCGGTAAATTTATGTAAACTGGTGCGATCTTAAAAAATTGGGGAACTTTCTGCAGATTTTGGGATAGTTCTGACGAAGAGGTTCTATGTTGTAAGTGATGGTGATACGGCCGCGAATTTTCAATCCGAAATCAATTAACAGTCAGTCAGAACAAATTTATTTTATAGTACAGTGCCATATCAGTAGCAGATCCTATAGCGACACAACAGCAAGTACCCTCCCCCCCCCGAAAAATCCCTAACGGTTTTAGGCTTAATCTACAGACTCTACGAAAAATGCCATCACGGTATAGTTGAAGCGTGACTGAATTTATGTGAAAATAATACAAATATCTGCATACAACTAGACATGCGAATTTTTGTGCAGTGTGCAACTTGTGATGTCTTAGACCGCCAATTCCATGCGTTAAGTTCCCCTCTCAAACTGAAATCACGACACCGACTTGCGAGAGAATCATATCTGAGACTATAGGCATAATAGTCACGGTCCGTTTCATTGTCGGGGTGACGAGTAGTCTGGAAAATCCGGAGAGAGAAAAACCGGGAGAATTCGGGGAAATAAAGATGGGTCGGCGTGACAAGTCGGGGATTCGACTGAAAGTCATGCAGATTGCAGTCCTCGAGTGAGCTGATCCAACGCCCACAGACCTTCGGTCGGTCGTTTGTTAACTGATGCTGGTCTATATTATGTCGGTTGTCGAAAACGTTTCACATCGTACGCAGCGTGTCGTCGTACCACGGACAGCGTAGTCATGGACTCCTATAAGATGCTGTTATATAGGACTCCATGGCGTAGTCTGCGTGCTGTTCTGACATTTTCACAGACGTTCTGCGTGGTACGGCTATATCACCGTCAACGCCATCGTAGGCTAGCGGCTAGCCCGTACGTTATAGACCTTAGTTCACGTGGCGCTTCCTGTGGTACGCACCCTGTACCCTGATAAGATGACTGACCGTTTGATATTTGACTTTTGCGTCTGACTTGGCGTGCGGCTGTGTCTGAAGCCCCGTCCACGCCAGCAACAATGTCGAAGGAACGTTCGACTTTGTTGAAAGAATCGTTCGACTTGTAGCATTCGACAATGTTGCTTCGACATTGTCGTGCAGTTTAATGCAAATTGTATTTGCACAGAAATTGCACATGTTGATGTTACTTTCTCCTCATGTCTCTTTCTTCCTTGATGTATTGTGTTTGTTTTGTTCCAGGCGACCAGTTTTAATGAGCATAGTGCTGTTCTGGTAGCCTTTCAAGTGCTACAACATTTATTACATAGTAATTTTTTTTGTTACTTGGGAAATAAATTTTGATTGATTGATTGATTGATTGTCCCTCAGATTTTGTCGTGGTTCAAAATTTCAAGCACCGGATTGCTTGCATTACAACGCAGTAAAAACTAACCAACCCCATGACTCTAACAGAGTATTCACTATTTCCCAAAACTACGTCTTCAACGTCCACCAAATCACTACTTCGTTCGGAAAAATTCACCTTTTTTCTGGCGACAACGCGGTCAAAGAATACCGCTCAGAATGCACCAAAACACGCCATTTGAGGTTAATTTTTTTTCTGGAGAGGGGAACTAACCCCCCCAGTCTTCTCCCTCGTTGGGGAGGGC
>Ga0209780_1004644_pt1 | contig 10634 bp, 8 predicted proteins | sample WorMetexBAHAMAS2_FD_187384 | JGI IMG/M metagenome (GOLD analysis project Ga0209780, IMG submission 187384) | Marine gutless worms symbiont microbial communities from Max Planck institute for Marine Microbiology, Germany - Inanidrilus exumae... | ecosystem: Host-associated > Annelida > Digestive... | reverse complement strand
CTGCCTTGGAATGTGAGTGTGACACTAATTACTTGCCGCCTGTCACGTCGCTCTCTCTTTGTTGGTGATGCCGATAGCGCGGCGACGGACAACGCGCGTTAGTAGAGTAGTGCGAAATACCGAATCGTTTGAGACGGAATTATAGCGATATTTGATACGATGCGATACGCCTTTAATATCGCGATATTCGATACGATACGATGTATCATGCCATCACTAATATTGTTTGATACCTATTAGGTAACAGCAGCGTCTACAGGTGTATGCTGAATAGGCCTGTCGCCCTGTTTTAGTTGCTTAATGCGTGACTGTGTATAGCCCATTGCAATAATGTTTCATATTTATCTTCTTCATACTGTAATTTTACTTGTTTTAGTTTTTTAACGACTTTTAACTTTGTATTTGTGGGGGAAAATTATGATTTTAACAATTTTTGCATCCATGAACGTAATATGGACTAAATTTGGCTTGGAGAATTTGAAAAGGAGAAGAGCTTGTTAAGTGAAAACAAAATGCGAAGAATTTTGTCACAAAAGTTCAAAACATATTACTCAGATATTCAAGAAACATTTTATTTTAAAAAAATATTTCCTGAACATCCGTTTGACAGTATTAACAATATCCGAGAAACATTAATGAAATAGACTACAGTTGTTGATAGTCTTTATCAGTATCTGCTGCAAGTATACTGTGCGAGTCCTCATAATGTGCAATATGATGTATTTGGATTGAGATGTTTTTTTGTGTGAAATGCTGTAAATTGTGAAACTTGCAAAATTGCAGTAATATTGTGAACATGAAGAAGCAGATGATTGACCTGGGCTGCAGTTTTGATTGGCATTGTGTGAGTAAGCCATTTTACGTGATATTGCTCTATGATCTGCCAACTGCACAACATTTTACAGTCCCTAGTTTTGTCTGAGTGTTACTTGTAACTTAGTAATTCAAGTAAGAAAGTATCAAAACTGATCGAATATACCAGTGGTTTGAATGCAACTATCTTACATTATAGGCAGTTTTTATTACTCACCCTCCTACACATTAACGGTCGCTGGCGTCTGTCGTCGTCGTCTGTCGTCGTCTGTAACACTCGACAGAAGGCCTGCAGGCGTCTTTACCCGTGCAGGCCAGGCGATGATGTCATGCCACCTCCAGTCTAATTATGGCTCCATGGTTGCACGGCGGGCCAGTAGTGTTACGTCCTGTTAGGTGACACCTTGTTTTTATCTGTCTCACAGCCGTAGCATATAGCATGGGACAGATTATAAAACCAGTTTGCCTCTGTCTGTGTGTCCGTCTACGTGCAATGTCACACTCGCATTTCTTGATGTATTTTCACCTAAATTGGCACAGACATAAAATCTCCAAAAGTAAAAACGAGTTTGTTGGGGGTAAACATCGCACCACCATTTCCCATTTTGTTCCCCAAAACCCCCATTTCAGGCATAGAGGTCCTCAAAATACGTGCAAATATTAATAACAACCCTATAACTGAGTTAAATGTACGCGAATTGTCGAAATATCCACGTCCTACAGGAAATTGGAGTCGAGGAACACAATGTTGATGTCAGATTTTAGACCGGAAGTGGACGTATAGCCTTTGCGTGCATGTGCAGTGAAAAATATGCTATATATAACCCTTATTATATATTATAGGAACAGTTAGGTCATTGTGGACTTGCTATGGGATAGATACCATGTTCCACAGAACGTATTTGTAGTTTAAATATTTTTCTGAAGTTGAAATTTGTCAGTTTACTGCGTTATTTATGTTAATGTTTTAGTGGTAAATAATGACTGTGATGTGAGGTTATTGCAAAACATTGTAACAGGAACTAGCCACATGTGACCCACAGTACTACAAATGGACTCAGTACATTTTCTTGCGGCTTTTTCACGCTGGTCTTGTCTACCAGAAAGAGGTCAGTTTCAGTATCTTTTTGTATTTATATATAGTAGCTTCCTTATCTGGTTATACATCGTTTGTCATTTTACCATCATGTGATGGTTTGGTTTAATGGTGACATCAGTCGTCACATCCACAAAGTCACTGTGTCGATCCCGGCTATTACTGAGATTGCTGACCATTCACAAGTATACCGTCTTGGTATGTAATCAGCCACTCACATCAACTCAGCCTCCTACCCTTAATGGGACGGGAAATGAGTACCAGCCAAAGAGAAGTGGCAGTGCTCTGTGGCTGAGAATGTAACGTAAGCCTGTCATTCCATTGGCCGTGCATCACAGACTGATGTATTTTTGTCTTCGGACTTCATGGCCTAAGGAATGGAGTTTTGTCTACACTTCTCAGTCATCTGAGGAATATCGGACAATTTACCTTTACCATTTTAGCATCTGATGTCAGACTATGTAAACTGCATGTTTGTCTGGTATGATAGACAAGTCTTGATGACTACTTATGTACTTTAGAAATAAAGATTTGTAGTATTACTGATGTCACTTGATTTTTAAACATTTACTTTTTAGGTCGCATCGTAGTGGGCGATAGCATGGTTGGTCCGTCTATCTGTCTGTGTATGTGTGTGTCTATTAGTCACATTCGTGATACCTGCAAACATGGCTGAATCAATCTAGATGCCGTTGGGGATGCTGTTCTTCAGTGATTTTCTGAATGTAGGAATAATTGCATATTCTAAACGGTGGAAAACAGCAGTATTTGGTTTGCTGTGGTGCAGGCGCCAGTTAACTGGGATCCAGTAGACAAGACAGTTCTAGCAGATGAGCAGATTGACGAGGTTGGTCGTTCTTGGCGCTCTGGTGCCGTTGTTGAGAAACGTCACCTCAAGCAGTGGTACATCCGCACCACGGCCTACTCTAAGGTCAATGGTGCTTACTTACTTAGTGAAATTTAGCAACAGTAATAAAAATATGCTTGAAACGATACAGTAGTCTTCTCTTGACTTGTAAACTGCCATTGAAACAGCATTTTATGGCTTGACTGAAATTTGCTGATTATTGATGTCATGTCTTGCTTTGTATGTGGTTTTTGTTCCCAAGTTGTAGGATGGAGTCTGTTTGCTCTACTTCCTTGCATAAGCCTCTCAAGGCAGAAAGTGCTGTTTTACAGGCAGTTGGTTAAGATGAGTGGAGAAGGAGAACTTGTGTGGTAGACCCTGGTTAATAAAAGAGAATTCTTATGTCTTAGACATAAAGTAACACGCACACAGATATGTGGATGTGGATGTTTTCAAGGTGAATCTGGATCGGCCAATTGCCTCTGGATCTTCTTCCTCCACTTCTTCCAAAAGGGAAATTTGGCGACCGCTGATGCAGAAACTGATGCAGATAAAAATAAGTGTAAATCATAGATATCAGACTTCGCTCGCGCTGTGCAATCCCGCCACCCCCATTTCGCAGCCAATAGGCCGCATTGCCTCCACCCGAAATTTTCTGAATACTATTTGCACTTACCTGGCATACTGAATGATCCCGTCTGCTGCAAGATGTTATTGGCGATTGAATGATCCCTTTTGCAGTGAACACCACATCGACGGCTGCTGCGAAGATTCCCAATGCTTTTGAATGGGGTGGACAACCCCCAAAAATTGCCCCTTACCCTTGCGGGATCGTCACCCTGCCGGAGGAGGACCGAGCCATGGCGATAGGCAACATGCGAAAAAATTGCTTAAGATCGCATGTGTGGTTCGGGAGATATGCTCACAGACAGACAGACAGACGTGCTCATTACAATACTTCGCTACCGCTCCCATGGGCAAAGTAATAAGGAATGCCACACTTATACTTATGCTTAATATTAGTGAGTCACAAAAGAGGTCAACCAGTTGTACCAAACTTGTATTTGGACGACATTTTCGTCAGATATGTTCTCTACTTCGATAGTTTCTCGCTTTACGTTTTTTTATATCTTTTTAAATTTTTATTGTATGTGTATGCTTTATTGCTGCTTTGTGCGTATTCAATAAATAAATAAATACCATGATCTCAAGTAACTAACTTTTCAGGGTTGTTTTTGAAGTGACATGAATTTTGAATCTTTCAGAGGAGTGAAATTAGTGAAGTGCTGCTTGATGGTTCTTGCATGCACTGGATATTTGGTTTTACAAGTGATACCCTAAGGCCCTTATGCACAGTTTGACAGTGGATGCAGTGGCACACCGGCAGTTTGACCAATCGTCGTTGATGAGTTCATGTACTCTAACTGGTGGTTCAGTTGTTGCAGCAACAGTTGATGTGTCAGTTGAATATTCATTAGACAGTTGGATCAGCTGTCTGGTCAACCAAACATTGCATGTTTACACTATTTGGGAATTGATCTGTGTGAGTTTATCCAGTGGTTGGCTTAACTTCCAAATGGTGGAAAAGGCTAATAATGGTCTTCTTGGCAAATAAAGGTAAAGATAAAGGTCGGATTCTTCTAAGTGCTACTTACGCGGCGCTGCCGCGACCAGCTGTGCTGTACAATCGCAGGAAGTGGCAGTTGATTGGCAAGAGCCAATGGTGCAGGAGCGCAAATGCTGCAGCTACAACACACACCACCGCCCCAATCAACCACACCAGGCCTTCACCCTTAAGCATTCACCAGATGGCGCCGCCCCTGCGATGAAGCAAACATCCGATTACAGCTTACTACTCAGTTTATCGACCTTGAAAGGATGAAAGGCTGAGTCTATCTGGTAAATACAGGAGTGTAATTTTTTCCACAGGTCATATGCCATTAGCCGACATTGTCGAAGTGTTGAAGGCTGTTGATTGGTCAGTAATGTGCATGTTATTGTCGTTTTGAATTTATAATGGCATATAATGTATGATTAATTGTTTCAGTCACTGATGGATGGACTGAAAGAAGTCGATGCTAGTTTGTGGAGAGATATTATAGACCTTCAAGCACACTGGATTGGCGTTTGTGATGGCGTTCGATTTGAATTTAAGCTAATGGTTTGTATGTAAACTGCCTTATTATCTTCTTTTGTTATTTGACAGTGATGCATGATATTAAATATCACATCAAGTTGATTTTTTTGGTTGATTTCAGTATTGTATTTATATTTTTATTTATCACTAATTTGCTGGGCTTTATATTTTAATTATCTCAATTGATCGGAAATCTATAAACTTTTGCAGTTTGTCGTTTCATGTATCTCTGTGTTAGCAATATTTCTGAGAAAGTTTTTTGGATGATATTTTTCAAGTTTTGGGAAAGGGTTCTACATTGAGCTGTTGATTACAATCTGCGGATAGTTCCCACAAAATTGTGTGTTTAGTATTCCTTCCGATTTTTGCTGCCACGAGCAGAGCCAATATCACAGAAGGTAACCAAACAGTATTGGCATTGTTTTACTGGGATCATCAAATTGTGTATAAATATGAAAATTCAAAATCATCTTGATGGCCACGAGACAACTGATACCTTCAGATTTGTCTGGTTTGGGGGTGAATCGTGCCGAAGTGACTGAGTGGATCAAACTGGCTTTTGAAATGGAGCCATGCTTGGCGTGGGCTATGTTATACTGGAAGAGAGTCCTCGGTCCTGTTCCCAGAAATATGAAGGTGTCTTCATTCTCCGTCCATAACATTATGTGAAGCTCGGGACTGCCATTTTCCAGCTTTTTTGTCACGCATCTTGAGTGTGCTGATGGCGCCATGCATCTGTTTCTTTATTGCAGATCACTTGATGTTCACTGCCACACTGGAGATTCTGCTGCTTCCTATTAGGGTGCCAGTTTGGCAAATGTCTTTGGTTTCTTGTTATGTAATTCAGTCACCAGATAATCTAATGCATGTATAACTGTCGGCACACATCAGTAAAATAGCGCCTATGAAGTTACGACCTAATGGTGCCATACAAATCTGTTTTTATTATTATCCACACATGCCGATAGGCAAGGTGTGGATATGTCGGTTACTGTTTGTTTGTTTGTGTGTGTGTGTGTTTGTAAAGTTACGGATTTCTCTTCCAAGGATAAGGCTAGTGGCGTCAAATTTTGCACAGCAGTTCATCGGTGTCCAAGGCAGGGAATAACACATTTTGGGGAACTTTGCTCCACCAGAAGCCCTAGTCGGACGAATAGGAGCCTAGTCTAGTTCGCAGGCCTAGACTGACTGATGTCAGAGCGACGTTCTATTTATAGTTCAGTGAGTGTGCGGGCCATATGCTGCGCTAGAGATGAGCCGTTCATGAAATCGCATGGCGTGTGGACGTAGGATCGGCATGTGTGGATATACGGCCGTCCCCGAAGACAGACGTACTTGTTATTATTAATATCAACACGCCACACACATTATAATTAATGCTTTCTTCCGAAAGGAAGAATTTATTTTAGGCTTCATATTTCTATGAACTGTCTTAGTGCATTTTACTGTACTTGTAATTTTTCTGTAACAATTTATTAGTTATAATGGTCATGTTTATGTGCCAGTGCTGGCATTTCCTTCATGACTTACTTGTATTTAAATTGTTAATTTAGACGTTCTTTAACTGTGGACACATACTGTCAGAGTACAATTGACTGTGAAGGATGTCAATGGATCTGACATTGGTAGTCCACTTTCTGTGTTCACGCGGACACCTGAAGCTCTCTATGGCATCTCACACATTTGTCTGTCTCCAACTCATGTGCTCAACATCCCGGAATATTACAAGGCATGTATAATTTGAAATTATGTATTTACACACGTAATACTATTACTTTCAGTTTTTCTCTGTCTTTCTGTCTGTCTGTCTGCTTGCATATCTCAAAAACCAGACGTCCAAATTTCACCAAATTTTGTCTATGTATTACCTTTGATTATGGCTCGGTTCTTCTCTTCTCTATTTCTTGGCTTGTGTTGTCAGCCCATTGTGACTGTTGCATTACGTTGTTGATAACATGCACGTAACACTTTACCATCATTGTCACAGAAATGAAGCTTTTTCTACTACACTGTTTTCTACCATTTCTGTACAAGTCATTGAACAACTTTGCTGTGCGTTTTCTCTCTGTATCAGTTGAGACCATTCCCACACAAATGTTGATGAACTCTTGCGTTACTCATCTAGCAACAATACTATAGACATTTTAAAAATATCAATTTGTGTGATAATTAGAAATGCAGTATGGCTAAAAATTGTGTTGAAAATGCCATTATAGCTGTCGGTATATATGTCTGTCTATCGGTCTGTATATCCGCTTCCATTTCTCAAAAACCACATGTCCAAACTCCAGGAAATTTTCTGTTCATGTTACCTACGACTCTGGCCCAGTCCTGTGATGACAGTGTTATGTTATGTTATGTACTTCTGGTTTTGTGCATGATGTTATGTTTTTCAGATAATGGAGCCAGTAGGGCAGAATCAAAGACGACATTATGTTTTGTCGAGTTTGCTGGGTGGTGGCACCGGAGAGAAAGTGTACTATCCCGATTGCCTTGTTTTCGTTAGATTTTAATTTGGAATTATTATTGGCAACATGTCAAAAAACAACATTATAACTGAGGATCGATGGATAGTGATTTTCTGCCGGATACCGGATTTGGTTAACCGGCGCCCAATATCCGGCCAGTTCCGGATTCAGATCCGGTTTTTTGATATAACTTTCCCACTAGTCTATTCTTATAAAATTTACTACAAAAAACGCGTCCAATGCTTTATTTTTCTGTAATCTTTAATTTGCAGTGATTGCATTGCACTTTTACATCATCCTCCCGTTTGACTGAGAAATAACTCCAAATTTCACTCCTGTTATTTTGTGCTATCACGAACAACGCGTATATGCTACTGTCGAACTAACAAGAGAAATGGTCACAAATGTACTGCTGAGGCAAGTGAACCAGGACTAGAGTTCAGTAATTCGATACCACTGTGAACTGGTAGGCCGCCCAATAAAACGGTAGTCACTTGCTGGTCGCGTCATTCACGTAGAGATTAGATTCCTGTTTGTGTATTTCTTTGAAGCACCAACTGTCAAGACAGCATGTGGCAACAGCGTCTCTTTCATCAAAGTTATAAAGCGTGGACATTAATCGGCGGGCAGTGGGCTAGTGGGGAACCTGATCGGCGGCTGCAGTTGGCACCAGAGCACACTACCGGCGGCCGGCTACGTCAATCGATTTGATAGGCTTCATTAGCAAATTTCCGCAGCTGATACCAACTGTTAATTGCGCAGTGACGTGCAAAATGGGGTACTGTAATTCGTGAAAATCCGACCCGCCGTTTTACATACAATCCGGCAGGAGACGGATTTCACCGGTTAGTGGAAAACTGGCCGGATTCTGATGGCCGGGTCGGATAACCGTCCATCCCTAATTATAACACATGTCTCAAAGGAGAAACATCCAAAAATTATCGCAGAATTGATGCAAATTTCTGTGTTTTTATGTTGCAAATGATGACCATAAAATTTGGCAAAAATTATTTACAACTTTCCGTGAGGCATATGTATGGTTTATTAGTGTTAAATTAATTAATGTATAAAATGCTATGATTGATAATATTTTTGTGATACTGCAGACGCTATCAAGTTTACAATCAAATGGTATGTACATTTCTGGCATTAAGACCTCTCTGTGTCCAAAAAACTGTTCCTGTACTTGTTACGAGTAACTTTTGCTAACTCATCACATTTGGGTGAAACTAAGCTAATACGACTTTGAGCATTTGCTTGATGTATGGAGAATTCATCAATATGCATTGATATTTGAGCGAGTTATCAATGACTGAAAATCGCAGACATAAACATAAACATGTTATGCTATGACGTGTGGATGTCGTTGACGTTGTAGAGCAAGAATTGAATATCGTAGCAGTTCATCCTCTGACTGGTAGACAGATACCGATTTTTGTAGTTGCATCTCGCCAATATGGAGAATATAATGATGTTGATCTCGGTAAGGCTGCTGTTCTTAGGGCATATTTGAGTTACATCATTTAACCAACACCATTTTTGGTTTGGCAGAGTTTTCTGCATGCATTGAGACGAAACTGAAATTGTTTTCTTTTTCTATTTCTGATACACAACAGCTGATTAAATCAGTTAATTTGAATCACAATTATGATTGTCCAATTTTTCGTGTAATTAGAATTGGCTCATGCTGTTTGAAGAGTAAGTACCGGTATAATTGGAATTCGCATTTTTCTTATTAATCATAATTAGCATGCTAATTTAATTTGGCACAAACTTATTTTCTGATGCCAGCCAGCGAAGTCATTCGCTGTCCTCTGTCGTCAGTTTAATTTACTTTATTTACTGCAGTTATTAATGAATTAATTCAGCACTGGCTGATGCCCCATACGGCCTGCGGGGCTATAATTCACCCTGATTCCTTTGTTGATTATGGCACTGTATGAATAGTTTACTTACTTACTTATGTAGAATAGGCCCATTCCGTTTCCAGGTTGGAGGTTGTAGGAGGTGCCAAAATAGGCTTTAGTTTTTTTGTGTTATAACTAATTTCATTAGTTTTTCAGTACTAAACCAAGAGATTAGCTGGGAAGAACGTCTGCAAAATGACCTATTTTGTGTCGGTTGAGATGTAAAACCTTAACTAAGTCAGTCAAGCATTGGCTGATAGCACCTAGTGCTCTATGAAACACGAGCACTTTATCACTGTGTGAGCAGGAATTCCATCATGCAGCAATGAGGATCACGAATTTGCCATTCGACACAAGTTGAACTTCGTCTATATTTATGATGCAGAGAAAAGTCACATTTTGAACTCGGACCAGGTTTGTAACATGACATATTACGAACTGAATGGATAATATGATCACATGAAGTTAACCATGGTACATAAAGTTTTATGTTTAGGTTAAACTAGATTAGTTAAATAGTTAGGAGCAGACTTCTTGGTTCAGACATCCTTCTGCAGCCCTGCCAACGGTGTCGTTGGATGCTTTTAATATGACGGAGGAACATTTTACTGTGAATGTATGGAAAGATGTTTAACGATCATGACGACGTTGTCACTCCACAATACTACTGTAGTTCTGTGCATCTGTCATACTCATGGGCTGTGTAAATAGAACTGCTGAACAGTACAAACTGGTCTTCAGAATGGAGGCTACATTTGATGTACCTACATTGTGTTTTAAGGATGTTTTGAGAATGACGATACTTCTCTCTGATCCGGACTGTGTCATTTTTGGCTCTTTATCTCAGTGCAACCTGTTGTTTATCTAGGGCCGTTGTGACCGTCACAAATCGTTTATAACACTGAACGTCAAACTTTGTTTTCAGCACTTGGCCTTCCCGATTGCAACCTTAACTCAGTCAATCAGTGGGTTACATCTGGCCCATATTGTGCCACTTATCCAGAAACATTCTCTTCTGAATAAGTGGAGACAGAAAACTGATGGGAATCAGGTAACCCAGTTTACCTGGAAAAACAGCTATTAAAAATGGAGGTAGGTAGCTAAGTTTCTTGTAATAGAGCTTAAAACAGTTTTTCTATGGGTTGGTGTTGTCTTATTGTGGTCATGGTATGTATACTTTGTGGTTGCAGTTCAGTGGTTTATCTGCAGCTGAAGCATTTACAGCAATTGCTGACTATGCTAAGGTGAAGTTTCACTCTTCTGTTGCATTTGTTTTCAAATTCTGTAGTCTGTTGTAAATTTTATTAAAAATCTGCTTATATGATCAACTATAATTTCTAAATAGCAATCTTACACAAGTTATATT
>Ga0209780_1004643_pt1 | contig 10635 bp, 9 predicted proteins | sample WorMetexBAHAMAS2_FD_187384 | JGI IMG/M metagenome (GOLD analysis project Ga0209780, IMG submission 187384) | Marine gutless worms symbiont microbial communities from Max Planck institute for Marine Microbiology, Germany - Inanidrilus exumae... | ecosystem: Host-associated > Annelida > Digestive... | reverse complement strand
GGGGGGGGGGCAAAGAGTTTTAGAGGGCACATAGCGAGCGTCGAATTCGAGCCGCCGAAGGCGTCCAGGGAGAAGACCTCTTGTGGGGGCCAGGCCCCCTGGTCCCCACGCTCGCGCTGTCCACGACTACGCACCATCGGTGACCGCTCTTTCCGTGTGACGGCTGCTAGTGCTCGTGCATGGAACAGTCTTCCAACCAGTGTCACTACAGCTACTTCCGTGGCTTCCTTAAAAAGACAATAACGTTTCTTCTCACAAAGTCGTGCCCGGAATATCAGTATGTGTACCGTGTCCTAGAAGCACTTTTGCTCATGCCACGTTAGTCTGTACGTTTCTAACTAACTTGGTCTGAGGGTTGGCAGCCTCCCTCCCGGTGCTCTTAGACTGCAGTCATCAAAATGAACCAGTCGCACTCACAATGAATGTGAGTACGACGACAACACATACGTTACCTTTCAAGCGCACGTAAGTACGCAATCTCATATCGCACCATATTACTATTATCACTGTACGTGCTTCCACAGGCCTGCTACCTCTCATTCGCCAACTACTTCCGTTTATTGGCCGTCTTGCTGTGCAAGCACTATGCATACATGTCTAACGTTGCACTACTGCGTATACACTGTGGGCCAAAAATTGCAAAAAGTAAGTAAAAGTAAAGTAAACAGTGTATAGCAGTTTAGCATCAATTTAGCTCTTCACCGCTACGGGAAACTCACATGCCATATGGGATCACACAGTGTTACCTGCCACCCGACAGAGGTGAGAATCCCGCCTTTACCCCCAGCCGCAGCAGGTACTCGATTTAGTGACCCCAGAGGGATACAAGGCTGAGTTGACCTATGTTACGTGAAAGACACCGGCCGGGAATTAAACCCGCAACCTGTAAATCGCAAGTCCAACGAACTACCGCAGAGCCACCAAAGGCACATTTCAACACACCACATCAACGAAACCGCTCAAGATAAAACGAAATAGTTGTCACCAAATGTTCAGAGTTCACAAGACCAGTTCATGGGGCGGGTTTTGTTAGTTGGAGGTGGTAGGTCCGGGGACAGAAGTTCCCAGTCGGGTCCAGGGAAAAAGTCCCGCTAGGAGGCCGAAAGAATGTGCCCAGAAACGGAAGCTCTTTTCTCACGTAACCATCTTGATGGTAAAAATAACGGACAGATTGACTCTTCAGAGCATTTCTTGCGACATGTTTTTTACTTGCTGTTCACTATTTGGTCAGTTTGGTTTAAGCTGACCAGTAATTAGGTGTAGTCAAACTTTTTCATAGGGACTGTTTTCAAAATATTTATTTAATACGACTGGATTAAACAAAGAGCCAATAACCTTTTTGCAATACTTGTGTAACAAGAGACTCAGTTGTCGTACAAACACTCTGTGGCACCACCAGTACAAGTACAAGGTGTGACTTCAACGCCCCAGCATCAACGTGAATGCCATGCCATGACCTTGACCTGTGACCTCCAGAATCTAATCAGGTCATCAGTAGAGGCTAGTGAATATTTGCTAGTTGTTTCATCGAGATTGTTCAAGGCGTTCATGAGATACTGTGGTAACAAAATCTGTCCGGACGAAGGAACGAACAGACAGACCAAAAACATGCCTTTGCTGACATTGTCAGGAAGCAAAGGCACCAAGACCACATTTAACAGACCCAAATGTCACTAAAGATCATTGAAAATGATGCTACTCAGTAGCACTCAATTCTGCAAAGTAGAGCACTTCTAACGCAGTCGAGTAAAACAATGCTGTGTCAACAGTGCCCACTAACTAATAAACACTTTTGTGGACGGTTGTTCATTAACTGCTGAACAACTTGCTAAACAGGCATCTTGCTCATTAGTAGTCACAATCCAATAATCGCTTAGTCTGCCATGGGCTTCAGCCTTCAACAGGTTATTTGATGTGTCTACTTACTTTACATGCAGCACTGCTATCAAAATTCAAACTTAACCACACTGTAGTGAGCAGGCAGAAACTGCCTACCATGACACCACGGTATACGTCTGTGTATATGCTGTCAAGATTACACTTTAAGAACATAAATCATCGCACCCGAGGAGTTATATCATATCAGACCAGCAACTCTTTTTAAAAAAGGTTTTCGCAACCCTTGGATATAGTGGGATGCACACTGGGCTAAACTGGAATTCAGCATCAGCACTTGGTGGCTTGCTATCCACCCCAAAAGTAAGTCAACACTGACTACCACACGAATGGTGTGTGGTACAATGGGTTACTTTATCTTTCGCTAAAAACCAAAATCTAAAACCTTAGTCTAAAACCAAAGCTTAATCTGAACAGCTGAAACCTGGCTTTAGACCAAGTTCAGATTAAGCGAAAGATAAAGTGATTTGGTTTTAGACCAAAGTCTTAACTCTAAGAGATTAGTGATAATTGCCTATCTAAATGCATTAGGACACTTTGGTTTGAGACCGGATTGCACAGATTAAGTTCGGGTTTAGACCAAACTTTGATCTTAAACTTTGGTTTATGCGTGTAAGTTTGGTTTTAGACTTTACACTTCACGTTTTGCATTAATTAGGTCTTAAACTGGACTTTTGGTCTCAGACTAAGGTTTTAGACTTTGGTTTTAACGAAAGATGAAGTGACCCAATGCAGAATAACTTAATATTCTTACATGAAAGATCAGCTGAAAACAACAAATAATCATTTGATGGTCATCATGTTGGTCAACTAGTGTCAGCTGGCAAGAGAATTTTGTTGGAGTAAAGTTTCACTGCCCCATGTCCTTGCTATCAGCACTCTGACATGCAAACGGCACATACAGATCATTTAGATAACACCATAGTTCTCCTTCAGTGGTGTTACCCATGTCCGTACCATGAAAGACTAGCTAAATTTACCAACACACCTCACCATGTCCAACTAAAACTATCATTTAATCTCCATCCTGACGGTAACTTTCTATACAGCTATTAAAAACCTACAACAAAACGTAAATTAACTTAGTTGGTACATTCAGGCAACGTCAACTACACATGAAGATGAATGTCTCAAGTAACAAGTCAAATATCTGCTACAGCTACAAAAAATTATGAACTGTAAAGAATAAAGATGAAGCTAGAAGACTCACTAGTTGACAACATGACATATACATCTACAGCAATATCGCACATACACTTCTACCGATCTATACAATTTCTTAAAATCACGGTAGTGCTCGCAATACGTAAATAAATATGTTCAACATAAAAAGTTAGTTAAACAATACAGCCGATATGCTCAGGTAAGTTCCTGAGACAGATAGATCCATTCGTGACTATGAATAACTATAATTTACAGTGATGGAATTTTGACATTTGTTCAGTGTGGTCTCTTGGTACGATGGCTCTGCTCAATCGCCTTCATCCTGCTGCCGGAGCTTCTTGGAGCATCATCATATCTGTCGCTGTCAAAGCATGCACAATCTTTAACATACACCTGATCAATGACCAATAATACCGGTTATGTGGCCGAACTACTAACAATAAACAACAACGGTAAACCCAAATGCATTAAATAATGCACACGTATTTTCGTAAAATTTTACCGACAACAATGAAAACTGTGGAGGTGTGGGTAATGGTGTTGGACGGAGCTGACACACATGGAATTAGATGTCAAAAGTCAGTTGACAGATAAGAAAAGAGTGTCCAAAGTAATTGGCTACATCGTCATCTTGTCACCCCTCATGGCTGCGAATAGATTTGTCCAATCTTGAAGCCCCGTCTAATACATGGCTCCTTGGACCCACATATGAGTCAGCCCTCCAAACAACATCTCGATCGGTTCTGCCATTTTTGTAGAGCTCACCCGTGTGCCCGGCACACAGACACAAGCAACAGTCACTATGTGCTGCAGCCTTAGACAAACAAATATGTCTTCAAAAGTCTCTTAAACTGTACAAGTAACAGGCAGAGAGTTCCAGAGACACGGTCCAGCGACGGAAAAAACTCCTGTCTCCGAGACGAAATTATTTTGCATACATTTATAACAAAAAGAGGTTCTGCGACAAACAAACAGAAAACAAACCAGAAGATCCCAGCATAGATGCCTTAGCCATCTCGATGGACTTCTGTGACCTTGACCTCTGACCTCCAGAATCTAATCAGGTCATCAGTAAGGGCTACTGAATATTCCCTATAAGATTCATTGAGACTGCTCAGCAGCTCATGAGATAACGTGGTAACAATATCTGTCTGGACAAACAGACAGACGAATAAACAAACACAAAAACACAAAGCCGTCACCAACAGTGTCAATGACAAAGGCATAAAAACAGGCAGACAGACAGACAGACAGACAGTGACACAGCACAACACAGCAGCCAATCACCATTCCAATCCTCAGAAAGAACCTAATCAACAACTCACTGGTGGTGACGGTTGTCAACAGGCCGATGGTGTGCACGCTGCTCGTAGTTGACAGCATTTCGGTCGCGATGAGGAGCATACTGTCTTGTTCTTTCTAGCCACTCGTTCTCAAACTGAGGCGCCTCAGCTACACGCCACATAACACACAAATTGCACAAGAATCGTTTACTGACATTTATCTAACTAATGCCGAATAAATTTTTATATTTTGTGGAATCTTGCAGTGTTTCTTGACACAAAGAATGCAAAACATGTGCAATATAATTTGAACAAGATTGTCGCTCTAACGGGACAACCATACTGGCCCACCGTGCAGTGTCGGCCGCCAGACCACCCACGCGCCCGGGCCGCCCTCCTGCCGGCAGCGTTACAGACGACGACAGCGAGCAAGACAATACTGGCCCATTAGGCGGGCCAGTAATAAACTGTGACTTAAGCATGTGAGACCTACATGACTAACTGGTGGTGTAAGAAAAGGCTGTTGCATTGACGCAAGAACAGGTGAGCATGTCAAACCCTGGAACAGCAGTCAGCTCACACTAGAAGAGGTCTTCTTTCTTTTCATACACATGGTAAAAAAATGTGGCCCACTCACACTCATCGAAGTTGAGATAGTCCTGGTTCTCTTCCATGTCACCAGTCCGCGTGTCCTTCTGTCGAGTGATAACATGCCCACGATCATTCAAATGTCGACCAACTGCCATCTTTTCCACGCCCGCCTCCGAATCACGTACTGCCTTCCGAGTTTCCCGTATCTTTCACACACGCCAGAACCAAAACACACCAGGTGCATCAAACCAGTCGCCAAAGCAGCTAACAGAATAGCCACAGCTGTAACATGTCTTTGATGAGATGACGATATTATGTCGGCATATACGGTACAAGAATCTGCAAGATCTGTATGCAGTGCAGGGTCTTCCTCACTGTCACATCACAGAAATAAGCTACACGCAAATTGTTATCTCAGAGACAAAACATGTGACACAAACAAAATCACCAACTAGATGGCTGTGTTGTGTGGAATGCCCACAATACAGTATTTGGCTCAAAGCGCTCGGCTATCTGTGCACAAGCTGTTTAATTGCTACATTCGACGAGGCCTAGTGTCACGTGACTCAATAGTCGATGGTGATTGGATGCCTGCGACTGAGTGATGTCAGTGTTATCTGCCATGTTGTCGTCAACCCGTGTCGGACGTCGCAGAAAATTTGGGCAGGTTTCTGTACTGAGTGTACAGGCCATGGTAATGACTTTGAATTGATTCCAACTGTAGAAATAAAAACTAGAAATCCTATAGATAGAGGGTTATTTTGGCAGTGAATTTCCGGCGATCCATAATCATTGCGGAGTTATGGTAGCCTAAAGTCGCAAGACGTTAAAAATTTTGGAGAAATTTTTGCATTTGTGGGAAAATGACCCCTTGCGGTAAAGTTTAAAAATTATGTTCTGAAAGTTTTCAAAGTGACACCGATCGATGTGTTGTGTTCAAATTTTGTGAAATTTGGCCGACGGGAAATCAGTACAATCGTTCGTTGCTTACCTGACAAAAAAAAATTTGCCTGACTCTCCAGCTGTCGCTACTGCAGTGATCGTGCCCAAAATCTGCCAGGGCCAGCCCCCAACAATGTGCTCAGAGTGCTCCATAGTTCATCCAAATTGGTTCACTTTCGGCGGAGTTATAGCTGAACGCGTTAACACCGCCAAAACGTGCCCTAAAGTGAATCCAATATTCGGCTGAAGCACAGCTTCAAGTGGAATAAAAATGCCAAGAATCATGTTTAATTAGCAGCCTGTCAACTCAGCCAGGGACAGCTGCTTTCAACCACTTTCACCACCACTTTCAAGAGGATGCTTTCAGCTATTGCTATAGTACCCACACTGATGTCCTACTACAATTAACAGAGAGTCAGCTTTACACAAACATAACACAGTGGAACAAGACACAACAGGCTGAGCCATGAAGCAACACATTACATAGCCTACCCCTCCAGGAGCTTGTCTGGTAGCTGACGTGGCTTGGAACACCTTCGGTGCACCCTGGCCAGTGTTGCTGTACGACATCACACTCGATTGCATGTAGCTGTGGCTATTTGGATCATTGTGCACGGACTCCTGTGCAATTTGCACAATACATGACCTACTAGATAGTGAATAAAGATGATATGCAACGATTTTGTTTTACCAAATTTATTAAAAGTAGTTTCTAGCTGCTTACTGCAATACAAACCCATATGTGTAACAAGTTTTGATAAATTACGCCATAAAATGCTAAAAAAGTACAAGTTTATTGGTCTTTTTGGTATAGTTATTCTTTGGCTTTTTCTGTCATGTGTGACATCATGCCAGGATACGCTTGTTTCGTTTGCGTTGTTATGCATTTGAGATTAGATAAAAAGTTATTTATTGTACCATTTTATGTTATGCCTATGTGTTGTGTAATGTCTCACTCAACACTCCAATAGCCTGTTCCCTTGTTTATTTTCCAGGTATGACGTCATCACTTGCAATAGTAAACAAATCACTTTCTGGTGTTTTTTTTCTAAAATTTCCTAATTTTTTGATGTTCCGTAATATCCAAACAGATTTGCTTATATTACAGACATACTATGGGCAATTAACTTTAACAACCAAAAAATCATTGCATATCATCTTTAAGGGAATGCACACTTGAGCATTTCCATAAGGACTGACTAAAACAAGTGATTTTCGCACAGTAGCATTCTCTAGTGCACACTGGCATCAGACCACCAGCACACAGGGTGCAGCATTTCTTCTGTCAGGAGTCATTTAAAGAACCAAGAAAATATGAAGTCCAGAGAAAGTATGAAGTCCTGAGGGTCACCTTCTCTGACTGGCATCAGCGATTTCAGCTGCCTGCATCCAGCCAGTAAAACTCTACCCCAGTCCAGTTATTCCCAAAGGTTCGCTGTTGGAGAACCTCGCCAAACATGAGAGTAAAATAGCAATAATCCCTCCCGTACTTTCTGTACTGCAATAAACATTCATTTCTAGATCATCCTCTAAAGTTTCTCGTCTGTTTTGTCCTAATATTTCAGTTGATGTATGTCAAATGCCTACCAGGGTTTGTACAGGTTAGGCAAAACAAAATTCCCTGACTTTTTCAGATAACTTTAAAGTATATCCAGGCATTTTGTGGAGCTTTCTACAACATTAACTGAAAATGTTGATTACATGAAACCAGTCTGCTAACATAGCTTATTATGACATCTTTATCATTTTTCTTGACTGGCTCCAGCCTCCCGTACATTGGTCCCAGTCCACTCACTTGCTTAAAATTATGTCTAAAAATTTTTAAATTTATTTTCACAAACCACGCCTGTTACTGCCAACAATTAATCTTTGTTTTATTGTGTAAGATTTTTAGGAACTGGGCAACTGGCTAACATTTACTGGGCAGGGTTGCTAACCCCTGAGATCCATAGATCCTGTTTACTCAGGAAATTAGTGTCATCATCAATGGGCCTAAGTTTACGCTACTTCAATTTATACATTACATGCAAAGATCAACTCATCGATAAGCACGTCTCGAACCATGTGACATGTTATAAAAAATTCCCTGAACATATCTCAAATTAGCTGACTGTTCCCCGATTTTTCCAGGTTTACAAAATTCCCTGACAATTCCAGGTTTTCGAGGTTTGTGGGAACCATGCCTAACCAAAGTCATTCATTTAACTGCACATTTGTACAATAACAGCAAATATGTCATGCACTTTTTCAATTTACTATGCATGCTAAAGTCCTACAGCCAGTGACCATATACAATAGAATGCCACATAAAAAACCAATCACTGAATATTTCTCTCTCATCCCCTTCAATATGTTCCATTTATAGAAAAAATGTACAATTTTCCATGAAAACTGGTTAATATTTTCAGTTGTGGTATCTGCAAACTGATTGTGCATTCCTGCTTGTTTCTATATTATCCGAATTTCCACAAAAAAAATAAATTTTTCCTTTATAAATGGAACATACTGAGCAGGGTGAAAGACAAATATCCAATGTTGTTTTTAAGGGACATCATGATATATAATAAACTTTTTAAAGCTATAAATTAAAGAAACTATATAACAACTACATATCTATATAAAACTATGTACCATCTGTTGAAATGCATTTCCCATCATGTTGTGCATGTTAGACATCATTGAGTTCATGAAGCTGAATGGATCATACTGGCCACCATGGGGGGCTATGTCCGACCTTCGAGGCTGCCCTGATTGCAGTTCACGTCCACGCCTGTCATCTCTATGTTGCTGAAGACGATCTCCATGCTGGCCATCTGTTAATGCCATCATTGGATCCCCGCGAAACATGCCTCCCCACACGTCATCCACTGCATGCATTCGGTCACGATGGAAGCTGCAATGCATCAAAGCACATCACTTACACCACTGAGGGAATAAATGAATATTACTCAGCAACCGACAGCTGACCAGCTGATCATTTCTAAGTCGTTCTTATAAAAGCACTAACAATTTTTAACAAATATAATTTTATCTAACTTGATTACTACAATAAACATTTTGCCTGAACTTTAGGCAATCATAGCATTAGTAAAAACTATCTTTCCATAATACAGATGTTTTCATCTAGATTTATACAACTTCAGAGTGTCATATAGCTCCGTATTAGATAGTGCAAAAAATCTTGATAGTTAATATCCTCAAACCCTTCAAAATTTAAAATGTCTCAATAAAATAATCTCCTAAGTGCCTTGTTTCTCATGTTGTTAAATTCAGTTTATACAAACCTTCTTCACCTGTAGATCTTTTTTGAACCTTCTCTTATAAATTTATATCATTTTGATAATAAGGCAACCAACTCACTACACAGTACTCAAGATGAAGGTGACATTAAATTAGGCAGCAACAACTATGCCGGCAGCAGAAAAAGCACTGACTAATTTAATGGATCTCAGCAAAAAATGGCAGTTTGGGTAATAGGTCAGTCAGTGATGTAAACAACAAGTAGCTCAGCTGTCGCTGACAAACCAGCATGACGTGCTGCATCACGACAAACGGCAAAATTTTAAAACAGTCACGTGACCATAACCACACCCCTTTTGTTGGTGATATGTCATTCTGTTGTTAGAATTGATATACCTAGTTGTGTACAAAATTTGGCGACTTTAAGTTCAGCCATTCCAGTAATATGATTGGAGACCCCAGAATTTTGTAACTGGTCACATGACCTGACCACGCCCCTATCAGGGACAGTTTGTCGTCCGTAGGATGTGACTTGGATATTCAACCTTTACATCAAATTTGGAGTCTTTGCGATCGCTAGTTACGAAGATGCATAAGGCAATGCAAAATGTAGAAAATGAGGTGGTTTAACGTGCTTAGGGGTCACCCAAGGTCATCGGCAACGTAACCATTCGATAGAGCGCATACGACTTCCTATTCAAACTTAATAGAAAATATGAGGCTATCTCGTACCGTTTTGGAGATATTATCGCTTATTTTCCAAAAATTAAAAAGGTCACGTGACAGCGACCAAGCCCCTTTCAGGGACAATTTGTCTGAAGGCTGGGACTTGCTATGATCCATATGTACACCAAATTCGAAGTCTCTAGCTTAAGCCGTTCCAGAGATACCTTAAGGGGACTAAAAGTTTAAAATGAGTTACGTGACGCCCTACGTGACGTGGCCACGCCCATTTCAGTGACGTTTTGTCATCCGTAGGCTGGAACATGCTATGTTCAACCAACACATTAATTTTCACATTTGTCGTTGCCCTTAATTTCTTCGTTGCAGGTAATCGTAGACATTATAAATTTAATATTATTACATTTAAAATGTCTACGATTACCTGCAACGAAGAAATGAAGGTGTCATAACGGATCAAGCCCTACAACTCGTCATCACCTGAAAAATGGATCCTCGTCGAACTCCCTGAAAAAAGAACCACCAAACATCGTGCGTTGTTCCTCTTTTTTCCAGCAGTAATAACAACTCAAAGTTTAACAACGACTTTCATTTATAATTCTGGCTCATTCTAGAAACATAACAAAAAAAACCCAACAGCCCGCAAGGGAGCTGCGTTATTTATTTTGTTTGCAAAATGCAATACCATTTTACGACATCCTCAATACCGAATGCTGGAAGGAGGACAGAGAATTTTGCTTAGAATTGTTTAACAAGGTTCTTGGAGTTCCGATCAGGGAGGATGATATCAGAAGATTTGTTAGACTTGGACGGGCTAATTTAGTTCAACCGGGAAAGG
>Ga0209780_1004642_pt1 | contig 10636 bp, 4 predicted proteins | sample WorMetexBAHAMAS2_FD_187384 | JGI IMG/M metagenome (GOLD analysis project Ga0209780, IMG submission 187384) | Marine gutless worms symbiont microbial communities from Max Planck institute for Marine Microbiology, Germany - Inanidrilus exumae... | ecosystem: Host-associated > Annelida > Digestive... | reverse complement strand
TAAACGTCTGCAGAGGGACCGCGCGACTCCCACGGCATAAATATTCTATAACAGCAAGGTGGACTGTAGCATATTCATAAACTCAAGACTGAATGTGCAGTACTTGGCTAGCTATCGTCTAATTGGCTAAACGAAGTAGGTTCTCTTTTTTAGTATTTTGAAGTACGTACGTGCCATATCGTCGTAAAAAGTTGGCGTTTGCTATCTCATCTCCTGATGAGTTCTTGTACTACATATATCCAAGTAACAGTTGCACAATATGTGAGCAGAATAACTGCATTGGTGCAGTTACCTAACACTTGACAACGTAGAGTGCTAGACTAATGATTGATCACAGGTGCGTATCTCATCTGCAGTCAGTTAAGGTCAACGCCGACTGTGAATTCTGTATCACCTTAAATCCAGCATCACTGGCTGTGACATCACCACTTCTTCAAACAGAGCCAAGCAACGAACCTGCTATAGGTGTTGGTGGTAGAGGTCTGGCGCCATGTACCAATGCCTTCTGCATCTTCACTCCATGCATCACAGTGTGACTGAACTCATCGGCAATCTCCTGCTCACCGACAATTTGTACACCAACAGACACTCTCAACTGACCACAATTACACGGTATCACAGGTGCACCTATTATGCAACAAATTTACACCACTAATATCAAATAACCGGAATTACTTCAATAACCATGTCAAATCTTATCTACTCAACTAAATACAGGTTGATATTTTATGAAGCAATCACAATTTTGCCGTCAAAGTTAGACCAACTATCAATGAAATGTCAGTACCAAATCAGTGAGGAACTTGCGAATCTTTGCTTGCAGTAACGGTTTTTTGAGTATTGTATTCACTGACGGCCGATCTCTAGAATCACAAAAACATGTATAGTCGATTTTTACTCTCTTATTCTTCAAAACTTGTAGTTACAAATGCCAACAAATTCACTTTGCAGTGTTAATAAAAACACCCATAAATGACAACAAGAAACTCATTTACGGTTCCTGAAAGTGTAAATGTAACTGAAATGGTACCTAGGATTTCGGGAAAACAACTCTCCGATAAGACTGCGAAGATCACTGCTGTATTTCGTTGGTGGAGGTGGATAACTTCCACTGTACAAAGCATAACAATGTATACTGCATGTGTAATTAATACAAATTAAGCATCCACAACGTTTCCATTCACTTCCTGCATAACTTTGTGACATAGAAACAAAAAACAGCTTATGTATTTAATCATCAAATCAATATGAAGTAAGCAATATGCACAGCCTTCATGCAATTAGTATTACTAAGTTTTAATACTTCTTGTGTTCCCATTCTAAGATTGAATGTCAAAAAATTTTATGCATTAGACTGTTAAAATAAATGTCATGTATGCTATAATATGATAGATACTGAAACTGAAAATGTTGCAGTATGCATAATAACCAGTATAGTCATTCAGAGTCATTAAGTTGTATTAATAAATGACTCCTATACCATTTTGTGTCTGTGATCGGTAAAGTCATACATCCTATATGTCCTGCATCACTTCCGAGATATAATTACTCCTTCGAAAATAAAATGATTACATGACAACAAATAAAACGGAACTGCTAGAAATAACTGTCACAGATTTTTTTAGCCTGCACAGCATCAGCGCCTGTGTATCTTCAGACTTTACGGTGCTATATAAATCCTAGTTTATTATTATTATTATTATATTCTGAAGGGCTTATATATTACTGCTGTGATTTTTTCTATCTTCTTCTTTCATTCTTCTTCTTTTTTTCGATGCCTAAACACTTAATGTCACTGGATGGATCTCAACCAAACTTGGACATATATTCACTTATAACTGCTACTTGAAAAATTTGGTCCGAACTCCCCCGGGCACTTACCCCCAAGGGCTGTGGGCAAAAAAACCCTTTTGATACGACTTTGAACTTTGACCGAACGTATCTCTGCAACGGAACATGATAACAACAATCGAAAAGAAACTTGTTAATCTACAAATCTACAGAGACTCCTTACACATCCCCAAATTTGGTAAACTTTGGTCCAGAAAAGGCTGAGAACGGTTGGCGAGTTTTTGCCCACCCCCTGAATTTTCGCATTGGGAGACACTGCAGGAAAACTTTGGCACGTTATGTAGTGGCACGAGCTTATAGTCTACAACAACAGAATGCCGGGATGGCTCAAGCTGGGCTTTGCCATGCATATAGTACCATATCTACCAAGACATAATTCTTGAAAAAGTTTTTAGTAGCTAAAATGAGTGTTTACTGTCACTCAATATTACCGACAATAACAAAGTTCAACAGGACTGTTCTACAAATATTGTATCTGAGACGGTCAAACGATGTTAAAATGTTGCTAAACCTTTCCACACTGCATCTGTATTTGACATCATAGGCTGCACAGTGACTAGGCTTGATAATGGAAATGGCAAATCAAATTTTTACCCCTACAGAATCAACACCCCTCTACTGATCGCCATAACTTGTGAAAGATGACGTCATTGACCACTAGACATGTGCCAAAATTGCTGAAAATCCGACCACTGGGGCTTTCGTGCTGACAGGTTAAATAACCAAAAATTATTTTTATCACCAAAGGTGTGCCTTTTAGGGGTTGCAAAAACTAGAATTAACATTTAACGGCCTTTTTCCCCGAAACTGGATTATCAGTCACCGATCAGTGGCGTGTATTGACAGGTTGTAAGCTCTCACAGACTGGCAGGTAAACTGTTGCATAGAGAAAAAACTGCGGCATCAAGCATTGCTATCCAGTGAGAGTGCAAACTGAAGATACATTCTGTCAGTGACAGACATCACTGATAGACAACCATCGGACATCAACATAACACATACGAGTGATTTATTATTCAAGAGATAATGAGACTCATTCAGCACCACGCATAATCATGCACATACTGTTGCTTAATTTCCAAAAGTACCTATATGCTTTCGCAGTAATTTAGAGAAAAACAAAGTTAAAGTTTGATGAACAATAACAGTCAAACTTGATACTGTTACTGGCAAAAATATTAACTTATATTCTCTGTAGGTTTCGCTTAAGCACCAATGCTTGCAGTTTTGTCATGTAAAGTCTCATTTCTTGCATAAAATTATGTTATTTGATGGTTGTCTAGTCAAAACTGTGAAACATACACATATTGATCACGACTGCCTGTTCAAATAATGTTATAAGAAGGCTGTTTGGAATTAATAAATGGGAATCAGTCAGTGCTATGTTACTCGGACTTGGTAGGCTAATTATAAATCATCTTGTTATGTTACATAAAGTGAGATTTTATAGACATCTACTGCACAGTTGCGACATATTTTTATGTAATGTGTTTTTAACGTTCTTTTTAGACAATTTTAAAAATGACTGTGTGTTTCAGACTTTGTTTCTTTCCATGACTAAGGCTACAAAAAGTGTTTAAAAGGCCTCTGAGAACTATGTCACTGCTTGATTGCTGTACATTTTTACTGTGTTGCTCTATTGTATGTAATCTGTCTCTCTGTCTGTTTTACTGCCTTGTTTGGTAAATAAACGTGTTCATATATGTATTTCATTGTCATGATAGATGGCATGACAATGAACACTGCAGACATAGACCATTTGGACAGTTTACTCACCGTATTATCTTCATCACCAGCATCTTTATGTTGCCGGCTTCAAACTGTCAACAGACCATGTGTCTCTTTAACATGCAACTCACACAACAATAACATTCTAAGACAACATTGGAACATGTACGTAAATACACACATTCATCGAGACATCCTCTGCTGCCAATGACTGGTTGTAACTGTGTATCTCCTAGTTGGCTAATTCAAAGTACAAGTATACTGAATTCACAGCAACATAACAACAAATACATCCGTCTTCGGGGACAGCGGTATATCCACACATGCCAATCCCACAAACGGCGCGTCTCTAGCACGGCGTTTGGCTCGCGCGCTCAGCGAAATATAAATAGAACGTCGCTCTGACGTCAGTCAGCCTAGGCCTGCAGACTAGGCTCCTATTCGTCCAATTTTGCACTTCTGGGGGAGCAAAGTTCCCCAAAATAAGAGATTCCCTGCCCAAAATGCCAATGAACCACCGTGCAAAATTTGACGCTGCTAGCTTTAACCTCGCCGGAGAAATCCATAACCGTACAAACACACACACACAAAAAAAACAAAGAAACAGTAACCGATATATCCACACTTTGCCTATTGGCATGTGTGGATAATAATACATCTTTAATTACAGCGAAGTTTGAAATAACACAGGTACTCAAAACACGGGATTCAATGGCAGATACCACATTTAGTTAAGACAGAAATGCTTATTTCCAGCCAATCAAATGGCATGCATCAACATGTGGTAAATAAAATTAAAATTTAATAAACTAAAATCAGACGTAATCGCTCCATTTAACCCTTTACCAGGTACCCCGAGTTATCTCGACAACTGAAATCCACTACATACCAGGCACCCCGAGATAACTCGTCCTAATGCCGTGACAGACTTTTCCAGGTAAGTGTTACAGATATTACACATGTGCAAAAAATGTCATAAATTTTATTACCTGGTAAAGGGGTCAAATTGTGATCCAGCCATGGAATATACCCTGTCAACACCTAGAAACCCCTACCACTAGCCACTCTTACCCAGTCACTGTAACACCAGCAGCAGGCACAAAATACACACCATTTGCACATTATTTGCATTTTACCTGTTTTGCACTAAAATCACAAAATCTGTCAAAAAGTGCCATGGTGACCTCGTTCAACAGAGCCGACTACTCCACCATGCACGCCAAATTTCACCTCCATTGGTGCAACACGTTGCCCCTGCAGGGCGAAAAACCTCAAAAATGCCCGCAGAGTAACTGAAATAATGGCACTGCCCTTCGCGCATGCATCCAATAACTATAGACTGCTCACAGGAGTGGCAGGTTCCACAACATACTGTCTACATGAAAATTCTGAAACAATGACAAAAACAATATGTCAGTGTCCAGCCATGCATCATATCAACAGTTAAGTGTAGTGTGGCACAAACAACTGACCATCAAACTCGTTAACACAACGACAGCACTACAAAATCATATGTACGCAGTGCATGTGTATCAAATGTCGATAAACGTGCAAAGAATCCACTGACCGCATGTTTCAGGTTGGTTAATTCATACAAAACACACCCAAGAGACCAAATGTCACTACAGATCAACACGTACCAACAATACAACCATATGTCAACATATGTACATGTATCACTATTACATCATCATTGAAACTGGGCATTAATACACTAGGCACTCTCTTGTATGAAACTGATATTGTTTAGTCACTGATATTGTTCAGTCCAAGTTGATGCATCAAATTTGTTACACTGTTATAATAAATGTTTGAAACACTTGTTTGCATACATATATGATAAAAACATTAGTGTCAAAGGTAGTGTTGCAAAGTATTTAAATACTCACATTATTTCAATACCAAATAAATGAAAAGCACTATTTGGTAGGAAGTATAATTTAAATAGCTTTTCAAAATCCAGTATTTACATACCATTTATATACTTTTACAATTCTGTGTATTTAAATACTTTTTCAAATACGTATTATCTGTGTCACTTACCAAACCCAGCAAATAAGTTCCTCCTAGATATACTTGTATGGTGTATCACATACACTACAGGCACCAGTGAACCTTCTCTTGGGCATATTAGGAAATATCTCGACTCACATTTTGTGTTTGACATGGTACTGCTAATTAAAACACGTGACACAAATCATGGTTGTACGTAGTTTTTAAAGCATTTGGTATTTGCAATACCAAATACTAAGCAAACGAGAAGTATTTGAAAAAGTATTTAAATACCAAAATTAAGACATGCATTTGGCATTTTATTTAAATACCATTTTATGAGTATTCGTTACAATACTGGTCACAGGCAGTGCTCAAGTTACCAGGGGGACGGGAGAATTTTCCCCCACTGCAGTTGTGGGTCCCAATACATGGTGTCAAAGTCTCGGCGCTTTCGGCGCCTCAGTGTCGTCCCGCACTGCTTTTTTCTCAGTTCGACCACTGGTCACAGGTATGTTGCCTGATGTCAGTTTGGACTGCTAAGCTTTACCACTTCAACACACAGCTATAATGTCAGTTTTGTGAAAAGACAGTGTGCGACAATTTTCTTATACAAGTAAAACATGTTCTACAGGTTAATTTGTTATCCATTCTGTGTATTAAGTCACTGATGAGCAAATCTCAAACCAAATAGCATTCGAATATTAACTACCGGTATTTTCATTAAGAGATTTACTTGAAGTAGCTAAATTTTAAACCTTAAACCTCAAACTTCATGCAAAATCAAGTCTTTCAAAATAAAACCTCAAATCTTTGGTTTAACACAATGTCTCTGGTAAAACAATGAAAAGTGCTAGATGAAGTTATGTAAGAGATTCACCAATCAGAAAATCAACTGTATTTACTTAGCAAACCTTGAGACCAAATGCATAATCACTTGAACAGTAAAAACTGGTCACAAAATTAATCATCAGCCAAAACTAAAAGCAGACAGCAAATGTAACCTCTTGTTGTTGTAAGGTTTTGCTTCACAGATCTCCGGAGACAAGTAGTACGGTGTTCCAATACACGTCCGCGACAGTTCAACCGTGCTTCATCAAAAACATCATAATGACAACAAATGTAACAGCAGGCAAAAATGACAACTGTAACACATCATATCAAAACTCAGAGATCACAATACAAACATGCACGGACAATGTACGACCAACAAACTTGCGACAACATGGATAAAAAAGTTTTGTCAATACATAACAAAATGCAAAGAAATGCAATGACAATGTGACATGCATAACAACTAAACACACGGATATTAGATACCTGTTTAGTACTTTCGCTATGCCAAAGTCGCCCAGTTTGACGATTCCATGTTTAGTTAAAAATACATTCTGCAAATATACAAAAACGTCCGTCTCAAATAATGTTCAACAAGAAGTTTATAAATAATGTACGTCGTAATTCCGCTGTAATGTAATCCCAGGATACACTATGACGTGTAACTGATCGCAGTGAGACTTCATCACAGGAGACATTACAATGTGCAACAGCAACTGATCTCTGACTTGACCAAGAGACACTATGACAAGTTACTCACCTGAGACTTAATGTCGCGATGCAGAATCTTGCGGTCATGAATGTGCTTCACAGCAAGACACATTTGTACAAACCAGTCCAGGATCTACCAGAAAACAACCTTCACACTCTGGTAACTCTGTAACATATAAGGCAGTAAAAAGCTCGTTTGAAATTTCTAAAAATAATTAAGTCAATCAGTTACATCATTTCTACCACTTATCGGTAAATTATGCAATTACAGGTAGCAGACAGACAACCAGAATAATCTAAACAAAGAAAAGCTTAAGTCAGATACTACAAACGAAAATAATCAGTGTAGGAATGTCCTGTTACCTAACAATGTAAACTGCAATTTTTGTACAACCTGTAACTGACAGCAAAATGATCATCATTTTCAGCACAAAAACTGATTATCAGAAAACTAGGTAATAGCTGGTTGTAAAAATCTTTCTGATACAGCAACAGCAGACTAAGAAACAACATTCCTGTATAATGGCCCTATGCCAAAAAGCTGAAAATGTCACAGTTTGTATCTTTTTTTGAAATGCTAGAGATGATGTCGTACTTGTGTATCTAGGGTACTAGCATAGGACGGTCAGTGCAAAGGAAACAATGACTCTTCCTTCAGGAGTCTGGTGCATGGAGGAAAGAACCAAGTAATCCAGGTTCACTTACAAAATGGCGGTCGTGATGGTTGTCAAACTTGTGTACCGGTACCACAAAGACCACATCTTATCTGCTAGTGTTAGCTCTCGTATGCTTCATGTGACTCAAAATATAAATCATGTCTGTAGCAACTTCTTCAGCCCCTAAATTAGTCAACTGGCACCTCCTGGGCAGGAAGCTACACAAAGTGAAGTGAAGTTGTATATTGTATGCGAAACTTGCCAGGTGAGAAAGCGAACAGAATGGCACTCCAGCAGGCTAAGAAAAGAATGCTAAGATGGATGTGTGACATCAAAGTAATACATAGATTCACAAATAATGAGCTGAGACAGAGACTATAAATTTGTAATATAATTACAGTGGTACAGCACAGCAAAATAAAGTTGACATGGTATGGACATGTTTTAAGGAAGTTCTGACAAGAACGGATGAGTGAAAAAATGCATGGATTATAAGTATACCAAAGAAAACTTGGAGTGAGGTTGTGGAAAAAAGACCGTTGGACCCGCCAACTAAACAAGGAGAGTGTTAGTAAATGCAGGAAATTAGTTAAATATATTGAGTAATATCGACAAAAATAGGAAGTGAGTGAGTGTGAATGCTTTTTTTCTGGTACTGGCTCACCCAGACTGTGCTGGATAAAGAGCCATTAAACGCATTATTGATGTTATTGTTGCTGAATGCCCCAAATAAGAGCCCTATCACTGCTACACAAAGTGCTCATGGCCAAATACCATTTATATCAACAAAACATGTGACCTGTATTCAACTGCTGACTACATCAACTCCTTATCTGCTGTTGTCCTTGCCTGGCCGACTATATCTTCCTCACAAATCACTCTTTTTGAATCAGCTTTCTGTTTCATTTTGCCACCTTCTTCCAAATCTTCTTCACTTGAAAGTTCCCACTCTGCTCGAAATCTTGGCTTTATCTTTGACGAACATCTTAAATTCTCTGACCAAATTTCTCCAAAGCCTGTTATTATCACATTCATCAGCTTCGCTGTAACCGGCCTTACCTCAATTCCTCAACTGCCTGTACCATTGCTAACTCTATCGTTCACTCCAAACTTGACTACTGTAATTCTCCCTACTATAAACTCCCTAAGTCTCAATTATCCGTCTCCAGCAGGTCCATAACTTTCTTACTCATACTGTCATTAAAGCTCCTAAGTCCTGCCATATCCACCCATCCTACACTCTCGCCACTGGCTCAGAAATGCATCGACTACAAGTCCTTCTCTCGTACTTACAAAGTTCTCACAATTACCCGACCTCCATACCTTCATAACCGCATCTCTGTTCAATTTCCTCATAGTACTCACTCTTCATCCGTCGTTACTCTTGCTCGGCCACCGACATCATCCTCTCTTAAAATTACTGATCGCTCCTTTCAGTATGCTTCACCGTGACACTGGAATCAACTCCCTTTAATTATTCCAGAAAACTTTCTTGTTCCATGAATTTTTTCCACCACAGAATGTTGCTTGCTTCACAGACTAGACTCGACCAGACTTCCCGTGTTAATCAGTTTTACTTTTAGTATTTTTCCTTAATTTTCTACAATGAATGACAGTTAGCTCTTTCATGACGAATACGACCACTTTGACCAGCATGTGCTACATGAACATAAGAGACCTCGTTCACACACACACATCATGCACTGCACAGGACACAGCTGTTTTTGGTGGCATTCTGTATGTAATACTGATGTTTTACTAAAGTAAGTGTTTATTTGTAACTGACTGTTCTGACCTGTTCTTCAGAAAAGAAGACACCTCGTTGAGCATTGATTCGACTGTACAAATCGCCTGTACACGACAGCACCATTATATGCATTGAATAAACATGCCGACTTGTTAAGCCATAAATTGTGTGAAAAGACAATTTAAAGGTTGATATACAATATTCACCAAAAATTAATCTTAACCTCATTACATCTACACTGATCTCACACAGAAAAATGCACAGGTAATAACCATCAAGATAAATATTCATTCGAGCGAGCTTGGCCTACTATGGGCTGTAGCCGGACGTGTCACCAGCTGTCAGCTATAATAATGCTCCGACATGAGCAGACGATACACATAGAAAACATACCATATTTGTCTGACAGCAGCATATTGAATCACCATAGATAAATCATGATATAATAAAAGTATTGTAGTTACAGATGAAATGTCTTTCTGCAACCTTTAAATTGTCTTTTCACACAATTCATGGCTGAACAAGTCGGCATGTTTACATGTTTACATTTACGTTGATTGACATGTGGAGTAGCCACGGCGGCAGCATGGGAGCGTGAAGTAGTAGGCGTGGTTGTGTTGGCTACAGCCAAAATGGGCCAGGCTATCGCCAGTTATAGAATATTTAAACCTCGTTGGCACTAACTGACAACAATAACCACTGTTACTTGAATTCTATGAACGTTAACAGCATAGAGACGTCGACAGCATATCGTTAAATACCTCCATCACAGAAGTCCATAACGATACACAGCATTCCAGCCTCTGTCAGTACATTCACAAACATAATCTAGTATTACATAACATCAATAAAGTTACTCTATGTAGCCCGGTTAGTACTGGGATGGGTGACCATCTTCACGCACGCAAACCACCTCGGTATGTAACCAGCCACCCAGGCCAACTCAGCCTTCTACCCTCAGCGGAAGGAAAATGAGTACCGATCAAAGTGCGGTGATGCTCTGCAGCTAGGGATTACAAGAACTCATCAGGAGATAAGATAGCAAACGTCAACTTTTTACGACGATATGGCACGTACGTACTTCAAAATACTAAAAAAGAGAACCTACTTCATTTAA
>Ga0209780_1004641_pt1 | contig 10636 bp, 7 predicted proteins | sample WorMetexBAHAMAS2_FD_187384 | JGI IMG/M metagenome (GOLD analysis project Ga0209780, IMG submission 187384) | Marine gutless worms symbiont microbial communities from Max Planck institute for Marine Microbiology, Germany - Inanidrilus exumae... | ecosystem: Host-associated > Annelida > Digestive... | reverse complement strand
AATATGTACTGTACTAGCTTCCAAACGGTTGAATTGACTTCAAGGTCACTCAAGGTCAATGATATTTACGCCATTCGACAGGACACATATTATTTAATGTTAGTGTTTTATTGTAACTATATGTGTCTATCTCGTACCGTTTCCGAAATATTAGGACTCATTTACGAATACTTGAGCAGGTCACGTGCCCCGTAACACGCCCCCTTTGGGGTACTCCATCATGCGTAGGCATGGTGGAGTACCCCCAATATGTGCACCAAATTTTAAATTCTTAGCTTCGCCTTTTCCAAAATAGGAAAAAAAGCCCTCACATTTTAAAATGGGTCTCATAACCCTAACTAAGCCCTTTTGGGCTGGTTTGTCATCCGTAGGCTAGGTCATGCAGTGCACATATGTACCAAATTTGTACTGCCACCCTTTCATCTTTACCCTTTCCGAAAATGGGAAAGGCGATGCAAAATATAACAAGAAGCTCAGCTACCGCAGAGGAACCGCGCGACGTGCTATGATAGTAAATTCGTACAATGTTTCACGAGATGTGGGAGTCAGAAAGGTTTCAAACAGACAGCGTGAGTGCGTGACCCTCAAGGTCATTCAAAGGCATTGGCAATGATGACATTTGATAGGTCACATATGATTTCCTATTAGTCTTCCATTGCAACTATGTCTCTATCTTGCACCATTTCCGAGATATTATCACTTATTTCACAAAATTTAAAGAGGTCACCTGACTCTGAACACATCCTTTTGGGGGTAAGATATCACGCATGCACCAGTAGGCATCCCACTTTTGTGTATCAATCAGCACACGAAATTTGAAGTGCCTAGCTTCACCAAATTTAAAGATATGATTGGAGCAAAATGTAAAACAAGCTCAGCTATCGCCGAGAGACCAGCGCGGCGCTATGTATCATTTGAGATGTTTATGAATTACGCATACAGATCGCGTGTCAGTCTGAGGAGCACTTTAGGCAGTTGCCACGTTCTATTCCGCTACCTGCATGGTTTAGTACACGCATCGTTCTAGTAAACTCAACTACCGCACAGCCAGCATGCGATGTTCCGTGTCACATATATAAGTAAACGTGGGTGTCATAAACAGACTTTCATACGACCAACCTTGTCGATGTCGACTGGACCGTAACTGTGATCATCAAAGTGTGACTATCACCAAAGTTGTTGATGACACCGCGTCTTCCTCCGCCAGCGCACCGTCGTGAACGCGGACACAAATTTTCGCCGACACGGAGCATCGCATGCTGGACAAACAGACAGACTGTCATGCAGACAGACGGAATTGCAACAGCAGTATCGCACTGTACATATGCTATGGCGACGCGCGATAAAAACAAGAAAGGCAATTTATTTGCACGGATGATTTTTACAGACAATATGACGTTTCAATCAGCGCAAAAAACGAGATCGACTTGCGGCGACATTAACTGTAGGCTTAAAGCTCAACCGTCCTGCAAGCCTTTCAGACGCAGCGACGGTATCCGTCAGACACAAGCGTGGCGACAGCCGGCTTGAAGTTTCATCATTATGCTTTCAGTGCCATTAGAGTGCCGTCGTACCGCCCGTAGCGTCACGTCGTTAATGGAGATCGTCAGGTGCGCGCTGACTAAGCAGTGTTTTAGCGATGCTTCGAGGTCGTAATGCGAGACGACACTTGAAGCCGCTTCGAAGTGTCCTGCCACATCGCTCTGGTGACCAATGCTGCACGACGTCTAATGCAATATAGCAGCTTTTACACAACCAACCTTCCACGATTACTAAAACGAATGCAATTGTATCGGCGTTATAAACCATTAGTTTGTGGGCTTGAGCTACGATTACTTTTTATCGATGTTATTAATATTCTCTGTTTCTATACACATTTTACAACAGTCGCTTGTTATAATGCAAGCCAAGTGGTTAGATGTAAAGCAGCGTTCTCACTGACGCCGTCGACGGCGAACCGATATTGGCCGTCGAAGGCGGTCGAGGGGCTCAAAAATCTAGCAGCACTAGATTTCGAGATGGATGATGGTGGTCTACGGTAGCAGTAAGAAAGCTACTTTCACGGTGTTTATTTATATCCCAAACAAATATAATTTATTTCTGAAAATTATACTATTAATATTAATACTTAACAAGAAGCTCTGCTACTGCAGACGTACCGCGCGACGCGCTATGTTAGTAAATTCGTGGTACGTTTCATCAGGCATGGGAGTTAGAAACGTTTCAAACATCAAGGTCATTCAAGGGCATTGGCACATACGATTAACTATTAGTGTTCCTTCGCAACTATGTTTCTATCATTCACCACTGACGATTATCACTTGTTTCCCAACATTTAAGGAGGTCACGTGACACATCACATATCCCTTTCGGAGGTAATATATGATGCGTGCACTAGTACTCTTATGTATCAGTCAGCAAATTTAAAGTGCCTAGCTTCACCAATTCCTAAGATATGATTGAGGCAAATTTTTAAAAAACAAGTCACGTGACCCTGACCACGCCCATTGGGGAGTAGTCTGTCATCGAAAACCAAACACAGCACTTGATTTATTCTACCTGCATACAAACTTTAGCGACGGTTGCTTGAGCCGTTCCGGAAATATGCTAATAATAATAATAATAATAATCTTCGCTTATTTCGATTAATATCGAACCGCGCAATCACAAAACAACATCCTCCGCTCAGGGCGGGGAACAACAGCCGCCACGCAGGGCAGCACTATACAGAAGGGTTAAGCCGGCGAAATTGCTGCCACACACGGCGCACAGCGATTAAATCAACCGCACCGGCTTAACCTCGTGAGCATTCACCAGATGGCGCGACGGGTACACATCCGATAAAGGTGCTCACTACTCAATTTATCGGCTGAGTTGGCCTGGTTGGCTAACCTATAGCGGACGGCTTACCCACATAAGTGATCACCCGTCAGCTACAGATCGAGCGTGGGACAGGGAAAGTTCGCCGGTCAGCGACCGGCGTTCTACCACTATGCCACGCAACCAACGGGAGTCGAAATAGAAAAATGGGTCACGTGACACTAACCACGCCCCTTTAGGGGTGGTTTGTCATCCTTAGGCTGGGATATGATATAGTCTACCTGTGTACAAAATTTGACGACATTAGCTTCAGCCAATCCAGAGATATCATTGGGAGCCGCAAAATTTAAATGCGTCACGTGACCCTGATCACGCCCCTTTTAAGGGTGATTTGTCCACCATATGCCGGAACATTATACAGCCTACCTATAACAGTCTGTTACTGTCCGCCATATGTTAGATCTCAAACGAGTTCTCCATCTTTCAGCAGGACAGTGCCCGGTGCACGTGGCGCTTGAGGCAATCAACTTACTTACCCATAACTTCGCCAGATATCGACTGATTTTTAAAAAAAATTTCAAGGCAGACTCAGCAGTAAATTTGTAACAAAATATTTGTAAAAGATTCCACCACACCTAAATCACGTTGCTACACTGCTTTGTCATATATCGTTAATCACCGTACACGTTTTAGGTTGTTGCTGTTTTTCTGGCATTAATATTTCACAAGGTAGTGTAGCGACGCATTTGAGGGATGCTGAGATATTTTAGTATCGCTTAACTGAAAATTTACTGCTAAGTCTGTCTGTGAAAGAATATTGAAAATCGTTCAGTATTTTCAAAGTTAGAGACAAAAATAGAGAGGCGCCTTTTTCCGGACACGGTGTATACTGGAGGCCTATAATACCAGAGGTTATCAAACTTGTTCATGTCACGGACCCTCAGATCGTGTCCTAACTAGATGGCGGACCCCCAAGACCCAAGATTCCCAAAGAAATCAAACAGTCTGTAGTCACGCAAACAGCGGTTAAATCACTTAATGTGGACTACTATATAAATCCAGTTTTGCACCTGGCCATAAAAATATGAAGGCTTTACCCTGTACCATAGGACTAAAGGAGGAAGATCACTGATGTTGGTGAGTAGCGTTGATAGCATCCTCTCTACGCCTCATTGTGTGCGTAAATCCCGCTCTATACACGATGTTCCCAACAGCAGACGTGACGAAAATTGCGTCTCTCATTTTCATCAGCACAAAATGCGCTTTCGATCATGATCATATCACGTGACGCTTGCCGTTGGGCCAGTGGTGATTCGATAGCATTACTCTTCCGTTGCGATTGCGTTTTATTAGTTGCTCAGTGAGCGGATGATATTTGCGCACAGTTATAATTAGTTCGCGCAAAATTTAATTTCCGCAATCGCGGAGTGAAATTAAAGGTTGGCAGTTTGTTGACTTGTTATGCGCAGTGAGCGAAAAACCGGACCGTTTGTCAGGAGTTGTAAATTTCTTACTGGTTAGAATAAAAAGTACTATAATTCAAATATCGAGGTAAATTAAAGCCTGCTGGTATAGTAGAATCAGAGGTAACATCGCCATTCTGCATCGTCGTTCTCACGAACGTATAATAGCTTATTCACCGTGTCAGAAAACTCAGATTTTATTCTCCTCGCAAAGACAACAAGGGAACGTAACTATAAATTACTATTAGGCGTATTCTTACGTCATGTTAAAATATAATTCAACACTCAAGCAGATTAACGCAACGTTATAGTCATCGACTCACTCATCGATGACGTTTGCATGATTTACGACAAAGCGCAAACCATCCACCCATCTATCCATTTGTTGTAAAACATAATAACAAACGTATATGAACAGTGAAAAGCAGAGTGAAAAGACGGAGTAGCGTGGCCGCTCTGTCTGTCTCTCTCTCTTCCTGCTGGTTACGTTCGTGATCCCTGCGAAAACGGCTAAACCGATCGAGATGCCGTTTTGGAAGGCTAAATCGGGTAGGCAATAGAATCATAATTATATTAGATGGGGTCTAGATCCCAAGGGGTACGGACAATTTTAAGGGCTTTTCGGCCCATTTTCCGGCCCATGAAAAGCATGAGGAATCGCTGTTTATCGCGCCCATCCCGCATCAGTATACGGATTTTAACTATCTATATACGTCATGACGTGTTTCCGCGCAAGGACGTTCTTATTCGGGGTTGTGTTAATACTGCTCCCCGATTATGGGGGGTGACTAGGGATTTCAAGGCATACGCGCAAAATGTTGAAACTTGCATATTGTCGAAACTACAGCACCTGCACCAAATTCAACCAAATTTTGCACAGTGACAGAAACTAGCAAATACTCTTTGTGGGTGGTCTAAACACGCGGATAACAAATCCAAGATGGCGGTGGCCGCCATTTTGAAAAAAATCGCCATATCTCAGCAACGAGTTGATTGATCGATATGAAATTTGGCACAGTGACTTACACTGACCCTCCGAACCGTATCCGCAGTTGAATATTACACCCCCTGAAAAATCTGCCGCTGTGATGCGGCCTTTTGTCAAGATTCTTTGTTATTATCACTGCACTTACTGCACTTACTCCGTAAGCCATCTGCAAACGGGCTGTGCTGCTAACGGACCTTGGCGGTGCAATGTGCATCGAGGGCCCCCATCATATATTCTTGAACCGGCGCCCCACAACACTGACTGAATGTCAACGCCATCGTCGATTGCAAGTTTAAATTTTCTTCCTTACCTTACTTCGCTACCGGAAACACGGTCGCCGTTTGGATTTTATTTTTTTCACTGCCAAATATCTCAAGTTTGGCACTTTTCTAAGGCTTTCACGGTCACAATTATCATCATTCGGCCCGAAGCTAGGCTTCAGCCGAATATTGTATTTACTTTACTGCGCATTTTGGTGGTGTTCACGCGTTCGGCAATAACTCCGCCGAAAGTAAACCGATTTGGACGAAATCTGCAGCACTCTGAGTCAATGATATTTTTACCCTCGCTAACACCCGTAACACCTCCAGTTTTGAGACCACACCGCCAACTATCAGAGGGAGGGAAGACAGGGAAAGTCAGAAGACCCCAAGGGTCGGTTTACAGTTTCACACCTCCGTGTTCGAAATCCTGAGTACATTGCTGGGGCTGGCCCTGGCAGATTTTCGGCGCGTTCCGCGCAATAGCGACAGCTGGGAGCCAGGCGAAATTTCGTGTTTTTTGTCAGGTAAGCAACGCACGATTTGATCGATTTCCCGTCGACCAAATTTCAAGAAATTTGAACACAACACGTCGATCGGTGTCACAATAAAAAACTTTTGGAAGAGAATTTTAAATATTTTACCGCAAGGGGTCGTTTTTCCCAAAAACTCCAAAAAAAATTCTCCAAAAATTTATACGTTTTGTGCGACTTCAGGCCACAATAATTTAACTCCGAAATGATTACAGATCGTCGGAAGTTCACTACCAAAATAACCCTCTACGAGATTTCTAGTTTACATTTTTACCGTTGGAATCAATTCAAAGTTATTACCCTGGACAGTAGTCCGTACACGGAGCGTACTCCCAAATTTTTCGGACACGTCGGATGTGGGTTGACAACACGACAGATAACACTGACATCACTCAGTCGCAAGCAGCCAATCGCCATCGATTATTGAGTCATGTGACACTATGCCTCGTCGAATGCAGGAGTAAACAGCTTGTGCACGGATAGCGCAGCACGTCGAGACGAATACTGTATTGTGAGAATTCCACACAATACAGCCATCTAGTTTGGCATTGGCAGTTTGGCAGTTTGCCATTTTGACAGTTTGGCAGTAAAATTTGCCATTTTCCTTTAATATTGGCAATTTGCCACATTCCTTCGCATTCCACGCAGTAATTCGTGGAGTTTCTCGCACTTTCAAAACTTGCTCTGGTTTTCCAGTTCTACTTTCAGTCCCAAAATCATACAAGTCTCCGCTTTCCTACAAGGCTGTTTCGGAATGTGGACCATCTGACTTTTTATTGCAGAAGTTGACAGAACGCAGCATACATCATCACAGTAACAACAACACGATAAAGCGCGCATTTAACATAAGAAAATGCACTTAAAAACAGCAAAATATCACACATAAATTCAGCAGTTGATAAATATGACGCAATAAACAAACAAATTTGCCCCCTTTGAACGTCCAAGTGCGATAAAAGCTTTCAGCTACAGGGGCCTTCACTCCCTGACCCCCTGGCCAGGGGCTCTGCCCCTGAACTCATCTGGGGTAAAACCCCGGACCCCAACTGGCACTCCAGCGCTCGCCATACAGCGGGCTTATGACCCCAAATTTTACTCGTTGGCGCCGCCGCTGCTATGAGCACTTTAATACTGATACATTATAATATTTTCCATTTACTGTTATAATTTAGAGAATCACTTCTCTTCAGAAACAGTACAGTTTTTCCAGCCCACTGCATAATTCAAAGAATCATAGCATTCGTCGTGTTGCTGAGCGTTGTTTATTACACACGTGCACACCTGGCTTCGTGTAGGTGAAGTGTCGGAAGAAGGAATAGGCTTATTCATTATTTCAGAGAAACGGAAGCAAGTTGACAAGGGAACGGATATTTTCTTTGGACAATTCCCCGCTGGACATTTCCCCTCCCATTTTCGGACACCGTGGGCACTTCGCCCGACTACGTGCGGCAACGTATCCTATTGCAAACGCATGCGTGAAAATATACATGGTTTGTAGCTCGGGGCTAATTTGCAATCGACTGCGCCTACACTGAACAACTGAACCTGCCAGCGTTGACTAGTAAATTCTGGCAACGGTGTTGCGCAGCCTCGCAGGTGAATGCGACCATGAGACAATAGAACCGATCGACGAAGCATGCGACGCGTTTGCTGACAGTACATATCAGCTTTTCTAACGATTAACAATTACTTCAGCTGTCTGCAGTTAGTTAACTCAGCAAGGACGTCACATAGTGAGCGTTACAACCGCCAATTGTTCCTTCGCCCGCGGCAGCGGTACAAAGTATTGTAATGAGCACGTCTCTGTGTGTGTGTCTGTCTGTCTGTCTGCGAGTATATCTCCCGAACCACATGCGAGATCATTATCAACATTTTTGTGCATGTTGCCTATGGCCGTGGCTCGGTCTTCCGGCGGGATGACGAAATCCCAAAGGAAGGGGCAATTCTGGAGGTTTTCTTCCCCATTTGACAATGCATTGTACAGCATTTGAGACCCATACGAAAACGGCTGAACCGATCGAGATGCAGTTTGGGTTGATAACTTGGGTGGGCCCTAAGTATTATGTGTTAGATGGGGGACCCGATCCCCTAAGGAGAAGGGGCTATTTTGGGGGAAAACGTAGCGGCTTATTGTAAAGTAATGCGACACTACGGTGCGCTGCGCAAAAACGACTGAACCGATCGACATGCCGTTTTGGATGAAGACTCGGGTGGGCCCACGGAACCATGTATTAGATGGGGATACAGATCCCCAAGGGGAGGAGGCAATTTTTGTGGCTGTCCGGGCCATTCAAAAGCATTGGCAATCTTCGCTGCACCGATCGCTGCAACGTTGCTGCAAAAAGGATCATTCAATCGCCAATAACGTCATGCAGCAGAAGGGATCATTCAGTATGCCAGTCAAGCTCAAACAATATTCTAAAAATTTCTGAACCTGCTCATCTTCAGCTAAAAATAAAACCGTGGTTAGCATTAGTAATGTTGAGCAGCGTCTTTGATGTAATCCGGTCGCTTAGTACTCTGTGCAATCACCAATAGTTAGGTTACATTTTTTACCGCGCGACGCTACGCCAGCGCGGTATATGTTGTCGTAGTGGGTCCGTCCGTCTGTCTGACACAAGTCGATGTTCTATCAAAAGGGCTAAACAAAATCATGCAAACAACGCCGCGTATTCTGCTGCCAAAGATCTCGGCAAAATTTCAATGGAATCATCCCCGACAGCGGCGCCAAATAGAGGTGGGGTAGGTAAAGAGCGGCAATTTTCGACCAATATCTCGCTATATCTAGAAACGATTCCAGATAGGGACATAGTTACTATGGAAGGTTAATAGGAACTCGTATGCGCTCTTATCGAATGTTGCTATTTTCAACGACCTACAGTGACCCTATAACTACCCCAAAACCACCCCATTTTCCACATTGTGTATCGCCTTTCATATTTTCGTGGTTGGTGGAGATATAGAATTCAAATTTGGTAAGTAAGGTTGACTTTAGGATGTCCTAGCCCCTGGATGACAAACCACCTACAAAATAGACGTGGTTAGGTCACGTGACCCATTCAAATTTTTAAGGACCTCAATCATATCTCTGGAACGGTTAAAGCTATAGTTGTCAAATTTAGTACAGCAGGTAGACAGTATCAAGTGCTAGCGTGCAGATGACAAACCACCGTTAAAAGGGCCGTAGTCAGGTTAGTGTGATCAATTTTAAATTTCGACGCCCGAATCATATCTCTGGAACGTCTGAAGCAAAAGACGCGAATTTTTAAACAGATACAAGAGATTAAGTGTTAGCCTTGGGATGACTAACTACCCCCGAAATGCCCGAATGGGCGTAGTCAGGGTATCGTGACCTACATTTTAAATTTTTGAGCCCCAGTCATATTGTTGGAAATTGGAATGGGTGAAGCTTGTTACTTTAAATTTTGTAAGATGATTCATACTGAGGAGTACTGTTGCATGCAATGCAATGTAATGTAAATCGTGGATTTATATAGCGCATAACGTGAAAAACACCTATAATGCGCTGAAATCTGGGGGTGCGTGCATGATAGATAGCCCTTGATGGGGATGTGTTCCGGGTTACGTGACGTATTTACACTTTGGGAAATAAGTGATAATATCTTGGAAACGGTGGAAAATAGAGACATAGCTGCAGTGGATTAGGACTAATAGAAAATCGTATGTGGCCCATTGAATGGCACCTCTACCGGTGACCTTGAACAAATTAAAGGTCACTTTTGCTGTTTGAAACCTTTCTAGCTCCCATATACCTCGGGAAGTGTAGTGCTGTTATCTACGATATGTTTACACATAAATCGGAAAGCGTATTTGGCTTGTAATTTCAACTACCTTTTTGAAAATAAGGGACTACTTAAGGTCGCAGCCAGTCACATACACAGTAAATGTGGTAATATCTCGGAAACTATGCCAGATGGAGTTGTTGTTACTATAGACCACGAATCGGCAGTGTTACATAGCCTATCGAATAGAGGCAATTCGGATGACCTTAAGTGACCTTCAAGGTCACTCACCTGCTGCAAGCCTTTCCGTTTCTGATTTTTCGTACACTTGTGCAGCATTTGCAATGATTTCAATTGACATTGCGCGTCGCGCAGTCCCTCTGCCATAACGGAGCTTCTTGTATCAATGTGCGTTGGTGAAACTTGTATGTTAAAGTAAAATAGTAAAACAAGTGATTTCATGATAGCACTAAAATTTACGTGATTTCGTGTAATTGCTGAATCACTCCGGGATTACATGAAACAACGGAAATTTTCTGCAATTTCCTGAAACGACTAGTTAATGAAATTCCTGAAGTTGCAAGTAAAATCTCAAACCTGGTCCACCCACTAAATGCTGCATTAAGTATAATATATGCAGAAATGTGCGTGATTTGTCACGTTTGCCATGTTAGGCATAATTTTTGCAGCGAAACTACTGAAGCTGAGTTTTCTTCAATATTGTCACCGCGCGACAATATGCTATCGCGGTATGCTGTCGTCATATGTCTGTCGGTCTGTCTGATTGTCCGTCGAAACGGCTAAACTGATTATCACACCGCAAACTACG
>Ga0209780_1004640_pt1 | contig 10638 bp, 6 predicted proteins | sample WorMetexBAHAMAS2_FD_187384 | JGI IMG/M metagenome (GOLD analysis project Ga0209780, IMG submission 187384) | Marine gutless worms symbiont microbial communities from Max Planck institute for Marine Microbiology, Germany - Inanidrilus exumae... | ecosystem: Host-associated > Annelida > Digestive... | reverse complement strand
GTTGCAGTCGGCGTACTTTCGACGTGGCGTATTATCCTCGCTCAGCAGGTCGGCGGCGGAGAAGGAGAGGGGAAATCTGAACCCCTGGGGTGGGGGCGGATCCCCCGCTGTGAAAAATCAACGTCGGTTGAGTTACGGTGGCGCCACCGAGCGCCGACCGGCTGAAATACTGACGCATATCGTTTGCGCGCTGGTCGAATGTTCGACGTCGTGGCTTTATCACGGTTGGCCGAAAATTATGTTGAAAATCGGGGGTTTACGCCTATCTTGTACTGCGGCGATCGGGGTTCGCGATGTCACAAATGCGTAATGTACACCACACTACACCAGTATGTAGTTATTGCGTATACGTACGTGCTGGTACGAACTGGGTTCGTCAACGAGTGATCGCCACGTCTGAAAGACTGTAATCGCACTCATTCAGCGTGCCACGGCATTCACGAATTGACCTTTCTTAAAGAATGTTCATGAAATTCCAAAACAAGGCTAACAGCCTAAGGTTTGTTTACTTTGTTTGTTGTAAACTTGTCCTAATGTTACCCGTGACTGGTCTGAATACATTGATTACCTCCTACTACTACTACTACTACCGTTACTACTAGTACAACAATAGTAATATCGTTTTCGCTTCAGAAAAGTAAACATCCGGTCTAATTAAAAAAGGTGTATTATCCATAAATAGTGTGGGCGTATAAGTTTAAACAAGTTCAGTCACATTGAAGACTTCAGCTACCCTAGTAAAAAGTAAAAGTAAGTCTGTATCGCGTTATACACCGTGTCTCTAAAAACAAGTCACTCGATTTTTGGACATGATTTCGGCAAATATACACCGATTTTCGAAATGGTTTAACTGGTAGTTTCCAAAGGAATCCCTTAATCCAAGAATACAGCACTCTAGTTATGAGGATTCAGATCTGTGCCATTAGACGGCCACAAGGCAAGGTAAATTCTAACATTTTCACACGTCAGTGAAATCGGCAGCAATTGTAATTTTATTTAAAGTTTCATAGGGAAGGATAGTAACACACTTAAGGTAAAGTGTAACCATTATTTGTAAAATTTCTTGTAGAATCTAACCGTGAGTTTTAAAAATTGGTCCACAGTTGTCAAAGTTATGGTTAAAAAATCAAGTGTCTTAATTGTTTTTAGGCACAGTGTATACGATAATCATCTCGATGGCGCTCAGGCCGCTTGTAAGTTGTTGTTAAATTAGTATTCTCGCGAACTGCTGTTCTCGAAGTTCTCATAACGACTGGTCATTTTATACACTGTGCTACGCAGCCATGCGCAAAATCCGACTGGGAGTGTCAGTTTTCTCCAGTTGACAGTGGCGTAATTTTTTCCTTCCTATCTATGCCAGCTGTTCTGGCCGCCATGACGTAGGGCAAGAAACTATTACCTTTTGCAGCACTTGCAGTCAGTTCTGCCGATATGGCGCTAGCATTAATTGAGCTTTTCTTAAACCTACCGATTCGGTTTTATTTAAATAACGTAACAAATCTTCACTAGTCAACTTCGCAAAGTACGACATCATGCCCTACAATATGGAGATCGTACCGTGACCACACATTACTGTGACGTCACTTCAACCTGCCTATTCAACATTCAACAAGTCGGATTCGCAGAGTTATAATTATCGATATCAAAGGTAGTCCCCATTGCTTCACGGGGGAGAAAATTTCGTTGCGGCCGGGCGGGATGCTGCCCCGCAGAGGCGCACTGTTTATTTTCGTCAATTCTTTGTCGATGGAAAGGTCAGAGTTACGACGAAACGTCCGGGATAATGCAGGCAGTTTATCGGCGGACGGTTAGGTTACGGATGCCGAGTCGGTATCCACTGCGTGAGAAATACGGGTTGAATGTAATAATTGTACATCAGGCTCAGTAGCATTGTCTTGTGAACAACTTTATTCACCTGAGAGGTTGTACAGAATAATACAAACAAAAACAAGACAGAATAGACGGAGTAGAAAAAGAGTCGCCACGTAATGTGCACAATATGACGAAAATGATGATGATGATGATGGCAGAAACTGTCAAGTAGCACATAATAATGCGATAACAAGTTAAGTATATGAAATGATATTAATTTCTTCCTGCGCAACAAAGCTGTAAGACTATCTTTTGTGGCCGTTTTTTGAGTGTCGTGTCTTATAATCATTGCGCGTCTGGCTGGGGTATATACAGAGTTGTATTCAATATTGTCCTGTTTAAACTTGCCTTATTACGTTTCGTTGTCGATCCGTCCAACAAGAGCAACAAGATGTCGATCAAATCGACTGTAAACTGTTTAGATTATTCTCATTTTCACCAAATCTCGCAAAACTATAGACATTTTGCTACACTGCCCGGTGAAATATTTGTCACCTTTTTTCGACTCGGTGCCTGCAATCCCATGGAATTACCGTGGAGTTTTCATATGTTCGTGCCACGTGGCATGAAAATTCCACGGAGTTTTTCACAGGGAATACCACGGAATCTCCACGGAAAAATTTTACACGTGTTTTCCCCATGGTCCACGGAATTACATGGGGTATAAAACCTGGACCCCTATTATATTCAAGTTTATTCACCATTATAGGTAGTGAAACGGTACAAAACAAAATAAACAAACAAACAAACAAACAAACTCAATAATGATACGACAGTAACCTTAACTAAGTGTCACATTAGTCAAAAATATTGTCCGAATATTTATAACGTGCGATAAACTTGTCTTGCCTTTTCGTTAGACCACTGCTAGGAAGATCAATATCAAAATACCTTTGACAATCCTTAACCACCTCGGTGTTCTCTGATTTAAACAATTTCTTGCAAAAGCGGTTGAACGTAAAATCTAAGCACTGCAGGTCAGACTTGCCCAAATGAAAGCTTTGAGTTAAGGTTTTATACGTCCCACCCGACACAAAATAGGTCATTTCGGAGACGTTCTTCCCAACCAATCTCTTGGCTTAGTACTGAAAGCCCAAATGAAAGCATTCAATGCCATACAACAAGACTGGGGTACATGTGGCCTTCATAAACTCCAGGATGACCACATAAGCTACGTTCAGAAGCTTTCCAAATAAACCCATTCTGCAGGTCGTCGAAAAAGGGTAGCATTGTTTTGAACACGGAGCTCAGCGAGCGGCGACAAAGTGGATTCGACGAGCGGGATTATAGTATCGACGAGAGCAGCGGAAGTGAGGACGTGATAGTGGATGACCGACGGAAAGCGAGTCGACTCGGCGGGAAATCCCCCCCGTCCACCTGGCGAAACGTCCTCGGCGGCCTGGCCAACGGGCGGCCGGGCGGGCGCGCTGACAACGTCGTGTATAGAACTTTGTTCGACGAAAGACATTAATAATCACCGGACGTCGGCGACAGCTGCTTCGCTCTGCGGCAGCAGCTGATGCCGAGATGACGACGACGCCGAGCCGAGCGCGTCAAAATACCACCGCGCTGAGTCGTTACTGGCGCTGGCGGCCGCCGATCAATTCGGGGACTCAACGTCGGCGAAAAATTGGGCTCACAGATTGTCTTACGATACGATACGATACAGTACGAGATGGCCAGCTTAATCTAGCGCACGGCCCAGAAACGAAAAATAATGAAAAAATAAAAATAAAAAACCGAGTAGCTCAGAAGAAACGGTGCAGGCAAAAGTCCGTGGAGGCAGTCCGGGAGGACTCTTATCCACTGCTAATATACACCAACCGGCGACCCTGCAGAAAAGAGGTCCCAGTTTTATACTCCATCGAATTTCCGTGGAACACGGACGTTTTCCATATTTTCCGGGCGGAGTATTGTTCGATTGTTATCATTAAACAAGTTGGTTTCAATATCTCTGATCGTTACTGACATGTGCCAAATTTAGGCCCATTGAGATGCGTGTAAGTAGTAAGTAAGTAAGTAAGTAAGCATAAAAGAGTATTTCAACACGTCTGACATTGTTTTCTGGTGAATGACAGTTTTTAAATTGTGCGTTTTCCATAAATTTGTGTACGTGAGTTCACGGTACTATCGCCGACATTTTTTCGGTCCGCCGTATATACTTTAACTATATACGTTCTCAACTAAACCAGACAACTTACGCTGCGTTAAAGTTCTCGCTTAGATACGGTGCCTACAACGCTCGTCCCTAAGTCCCGGCGCATAGTGACTGTTGCTTTTTTGCGCCGTGTACAAATATTCTTACTTACTTACTTACTACTTACTTCGCCCACTCTTTTCTGTAATTATTATTTTCTTCTCACCGAGACGGCGTGGTCTTATCACAGAGGCAGAACCGACGTCGACATAATACGACTGACCTACTTGCGAGCAAGACAAGCAAAGACGAGTCCTTCGCTCCTGCACTATAGATCGTAAGGGGATTTATCATGCTTTAAAGTGTGGTGTGACATCGTGGTATCAAGCGATCTGAAGAGTGTACCAGGCTTGATTGATTGACTGAGTTAAGGTTTTACGTCCCACTCGACACAAAATAGGTCATTTCGGAGACGTTCTTCCCAGCCAGTCGGTTTTGTTAACATCATACTGATTAACCATAAATTACGGACCACTTTGTGGCCGTAGCTGTGTGTGTGTGTGTGTGTGTGTGTGTGTGTGTGTGTGTGTGTGTGTGTGTGTGTGTGTGTGCATCCGCATGATCGATAGCTTATGAACCAAATGAAGTAGTTATTTGGCACGATGGTTCGCGTTGGTCCTATATCTAGGTCAAGTTCATAAGTCAAGGTCACAGGTCAAAGATGAAGGTCACAGGAGGCAAATGTATCTTTTTCGGCTATGAAACTGAGAAAATCAGGTACGCCGCAGTTTTTTCCGTTATTTTACGCCGCATCGCAGCAATAGCTACAGATGCGGCCTATTGCTACAGATGGAGTAGCGTGGTATGTTTGTGTGTCTGTGTGTCGGTCTCTCTCTGTTGGCCACGTTCGTGAGCTCTGCAAAAACGGCTGAACCGATCGAAATGCCGATTGGAGGATAGACTCGGGTGGCCCAATGAACCACTATTAATCCATTCGCAGCCGCGATGGATGACAACTCGGCAATGCGGCCTTTTGCCACATTTATATGGACGCTTGACCTGTTTTGGTTCCTAGCGGTAGATTCCGTTGCAGAGCTGTCGCAAGTCCGCTGTTAGCGTTCAATTTCTCATCGTATCGTATCGTCTGAGTTCCATGGCATCACAATACAGAAAAGACGTCAGTCCCCATAACCGCAAAAGAACCTTCGCCACGTCTCACTCATCCTATCTTTCTCTCTCTGTCTTTCTCTGCTATCCCTCGCTGTGATTCTTGCCTCGTGGAAGCACCACAGGTGACCCAAGCGATGCTCTTCGTCCTGATAACAACGCCAGTCAGTCGTAATAACTACTTTCCGCGTGTATTCCTCGGACAAAACCAACGACTTTTTGACATTTCAGGTGAATAATGCACAAATCTACGCCTTCTCAATCATCAAGTTATCAGCAAGCTGTCGATCGTACCGTCGGACTCCCGCGAAGTTATTCTTCTTGCTAGGTCAACTGCAGACTTGTATGTGCAAACTAAGTTCACTCCTGAACTAAGCATAGGTCGCCAAAAACATGTGTCCAAAGTAATTTGGCAAAAGGTCGCATCGCCGACCTGTCACCCCTCGCGGATGTTTATCCCATCTGATACATGGGTCCTTGGACACACGTAGTCAGCCCCCAAACGGCATCTCGATCATCGTTGAACCGTTTTTTTCAGGGCTCACGAACGTGACCAACAGACAGAGACACAGACAGACACACAGCCTATGCTACGTGCTACAAGTGGCCATATTTTATACAACAAGTGCATGCGATGCGGCCTAATAATATGAAAAATTCATGTTTCATATCGTTCTTGGAAAATTAAAATATTATCCTCGTTCCTTTAACATTTAAGAAAGTAAAACAGTCTCAGACTAGCGTCTACGATGTTACAATTTCCACACTGTTCACGCACTTTTTCGTTCAGCAAGTCTTGTCTGGTCCGCTGTAATTTTAGCGGTCGGTGGTAACGGTTCCGCTTACGCTTTGGGTTGTGTGTCTGTGTGTGTGCGGATCGAGTTCGTTTTCGGTGTGAGTGTTATCACATAGGTTCATTTGATGAAGGTCTGGATAGGTTCGTGGAAGACCTCCACCTGGATGTGGGGTGTTGGAGCTTACTTACGTCCCGATATTGTAGTCACGTTAGTTGAACGTGAACAATGGCTGTGGCCATCCATGGGTGTGTCGTGTTAACCGCTGACGCCATGGTTGGCCATCACAGCAGTTTCTCGAAGTATTGTGGTCAGCGTGTTTGTTTGTCTGTCTGTCTGCCCGCTAGCGTATCGCAAAAAGAAGCTCAGCTACCGCAGAGGGACCGAGCGACTCGCTGTTAGTAAATTTGTGCTACGTTTCACGAGCTATGGGAGTGATAAATAAAGGTTGACGTGTGACGGACGGACGGACGGACGGACATGCACACGATGACAGCATACGGCGCTAGTATAGCGTCACGCGGTAAAAATTACACGTCTAAATTTCACCAACGTTTCTGTGCATGCTATCTGTGGCCGTGGCTCAGTCCCCATGTGACGGCAATGCGATAAATTATGTACTTCCGGTTTTGTGGATGACGTCATGTTTTCATACAATGCAGGGAATAGGCCACAATCAAAAACGACAAATATGTTTCGTCCAGTTCGCCAGGTGGCGGCACCAGTCGGACATCAGACAACATTGTTTGGTCGAGATGGTCAAGTGGCGGCAACGGGGCGAAGTCTGCCGTCTTCGACTGCATCTAGTTTTCTTTGTTGCCGCGTGAGCCGTGGAGTTTGGGGCCGTTGGAGGTCGGAGCCCCGGGTTTATTGAATTCCCTTGAATCACCTGAACTTATTGTGCGCCTCTGCGGACGGACGGACGGACATAAAGCGACGCGATGTGCGGCCGGTGGGAAGGACGGGTCTCATAACAAGCGGTTGTCCCTTGTCACCGTCGTTTGTCCTTGCAGATTAAGCACCGGACACGTACGCCAAACAGGCGCCTATATAGTACCTCGGTCATCTCCCCCTGAGCTCTTCCTCCATTCAAACATCCTCCCGCCGCCGTCGACGTCGTAAGACGCTTAGTCCCTTCAACTGATTAATCAAATTTCATTCACGACAGCGCTCTTCCGTCTGCGCGACTCACTCCCCCTCGGAGTTTCACGCCGTCAATAGAACGGGGCCGCCCCGATAGACAATACGCGACCACGGCGTAGGCGACTTTCGTTCGCTGACAAGATGATGTTCGACGCAACGCAGAGCCGTCAGAGGGTCAAATCCGGACTTTAGTTGGGGCATTTTTCATCCACGCGAAGGCAGGTGCGCCGTAATTACTTCGGTAATTCACGAAAAGAAGCTCAGCTTTTGCAGAGGAATCGCGCGACGCACTGTCAGTTGAAATCTTGTCAACTGTTGTAAGAACAAGAATGTCGATCCTCCTTACTACAAACCGCGTCGCATGCTGCCCCCTGTTGAGTCACGGAATATAATGCCGACGGGACGGACAGACAGACAGACGGACGCCAGACCGTCACATTACGCTTTCCGCTAGACGCGGCCAGCGTGATAACGCAAACGCGTATCGCGTGTCAGTCTGAGAAGCACATTCTGCAACAGTCACTTTTTATTATAGAGTCGAAGTACCGATATTGTAAATACTCTACGGGGCAAAAACGGTCTTCACGCGTTCGGCAATAACTCAGCCGAAAGCGAACCGATTTGGATGTAACCTGGAACAGTGTGAGACAAATGTGGGTGTGGCCCTGGTAGACTTTGGGCGCGATTCGCGCAGTAGCGACAGTTTGAGAGAGATCGTGTTTCCAAAAATGCAAAAAAGTTCTCACAAAATATCCAGGTCTTGCGACTCCAGGCCGTCATAACTCCGCAATGATTACAAATGCCGAAAACTCACTGCCAAATGGTCCCCCTACGGGATGTTCAGTTTCCATTTTTTAGCGTTAGAATTACTTCCAAGTCTTTCCTCTGGGATGTACGCTGCGCACCAGAAAGGGACTTACCCAAATTTTCGGCAACGTCCGTTGTCCGATATTATCCAATAGTACGCTGCAGTGCTGGTGCAGCCTAGAGCCATAGATATGGCTCTGGTGCAGCCTAGAGAGCAATATATTGAAAAAAAGCACACTAAATTAGACACTCAAAGTAAGTGACACGGCAGTCAACGCTGGCATCACTCAGTCGCAGGCATGCGACACTAGGTATCGTCGAATGCAGGGGGGAATGATTTGTGAAAGAGAAATGTCTTCCCCCCACATTCTGTAGTTTTGCCGTACACGCTTTCGTGGTCTCAGTAATAGTTCACTATTTGAGCCACGCTAAAAATCATAATTGATTGATTGATTGATTGAACATATACCACGCTAGCAAAGAGTCGCGCCTCTTGTCCATAGCTTAGCGTTGTTGTTATTCTTTTTATTCGTGATAAATCAGAAACCCATCGAGACAAACTTCTCAGACAGCAATTTCCACTTAATAAAATTTCAACGATTTATGGAATCGTATCTTGTTAAGTCAGTTAGACTGAAACTTATAATTCAGGTTTGATTAAAAAAGAGTAAAAACTTTACTAGTATTTCAGAAAAAGTTTGAATGAAATTCTAGGTTTTCTTATCTTTTGAATTAATTATATAGGCTAGCCTACGTAATGTTGCAGTGGAATGGGAGAATCTTGCAAAAAACGATTTCATTTAATTACAAATGGAAAAGTCCTTATTTTACCGCATTAAGAAATGTCGGTCATCCTTAATGTCGGACCGAAATGTACGCTGGTCGCGTCGCATGCTGCCCCCTGGTGAGGCACGGTGAGTATGCGGAAGAGACAGACAGACGGACAGACGGACGGACTCCAGACAGTTACATTACGTTTTCCAATAGACTCGGCCAATGCAATAATAGTACCAAAACTAACTGAAATACAGTACAACTGTGAACAGGAAATGTATGAACGTACGTACTTGCATTCGGCTCTTTTTCGCATATCGTAATCTTTTCGCTATCTCTGCGAACCTGCACGTGCAAACATCACACCGTCAGTAAAAGTACACACGGCGTTTTCGTTTTCCATCTTCCGTGGAACCTAAGAACGTGTGGTGACGGAGTGGCGTAAGGGGTTGGGCTTCGCACTTGCGATAAAGTCTCTAAACTTTGCGGCTGGGAAGGTAACCGCGGGTTAGACTCTCGGTCGGGGCGCGGCGTCGCAATGTCTCTGGATAAGCTGTTTACACCGTTGTGCCCCTGTCACTAAGTAGTATAATTTGATACCAGTCAATGGGCAGTTACGCTCTGGGAAGGCAACCGTGGGTCTGGCCATACGTTACAGACCAGTGCTCTAACCACCTACATTTTCAAGTCCCGAGAAAGGGAGACGATCACTGCGCCTAAGCTCCGATGGAGTATGTTACCTTTTCCCTTTTTATAACCTTTGAGACACTGATGTATAGGTTTAAACCCGCCATCCAACCAACGGTATCAAAGCGCTGAAGGGAGCTCCAGCACCGATCCCAATCAGGCACAATTGCCGAACAGCCTCATCATTTTCATGATTCATCCACAGACCTTCCCATCCCGTGGGTAATCTAGGCCACATCTAATACATGGTTCCATTGGGTCTACGTGAGTCAGCCCTCCAAACGGCATCTCGATCGGTTCAGTCGTTTTTTGCACAGCACATCTGTGTGACCACACACACACAGACAGACAGACACACAGACCACGCTACGTGCGACATATGTAGCAAAAGGCCGCATACTGTGCGTGTGCTGGGCAAAAACAGATTCCTATGCGACATCGTGTTATCGATGGCACTGTTCGTTATTTTTAAAATTCATATTTAACACTTATGTTTACTTTATTTAACTTGTCAACGACTTGCTGGCGAATAAAGATAATCAAAACTAGAAAGCCCTCACTCGACGTCCAACTATTTGATGCTGCCCTCTGGCGATTCAGAAAGCAAATGTCATATCATAAGAGGATCCATTACTGAATAAGGGAAACCTGTCTTCTGTGATGCTGAACTTGACCTTCGATTTTAGCCTAAACAGCGTTAAGCTGAACAAGCATGCGAAGTATCTAGGTTATTATGTTATTTAGTTCTAAAGTTATTGTCCACTGGCAGACACACACACCTCATTGACTGCACTACACCTGGACCACGAAAGTAGTCGACTGAAATTATTATCATATTCGACAGACTAAGTGATTTGGCCTTTGGCGGCAGACGTTTTTCCTATCCGATAGCCCGCATTCATTCCGATCTGATCTTCTTTCGAGCGGGCCAAGCCGTAGGGCACTATTCGTCGTACAGATTCAGCAGCTGGGCCCCTATGCATCCAGTAAATGCGAATTACGTGGATATACTATGGCGACGCCGTCGCAGAGCGTTAGGTGGCGCCAGAATAGCGTTCGTTCGACGGAGGCGCCATATGCCGGAGAAAGGACAAGCTCTTTAGGCGGAGACCGCAAAGAAATCAGATCATCGGTCGATCTCGTTACGCCGGTCCGCTCAAAGCGTCGCGCGACCCGGCCGCAAATTGCATCGTCGCCAATTGACGCGTCGACCCCCCTGTACAAGCGTCGCACGGCCAAATGTCCGCCGGCAAGAAG
>Ga0209780_1004639_pt1 | contig 10639 bp, 9 predicted proteins | sample WorMetexBAHAMAS2_FD_187384 | JGI IMG/M metagenome (GOLD analysis project Ga0209780, IMG submission 187384) | Marine gutless worms symbiont microbial communities from Max Planck institute for Marine Microbiology, Germany - Inanidrilus exumae... | ecosystem: Host-associated > Annelida > Digestive... | reverse complement strand
AAGACGTTTTATTCGATTTTAATGCCGACCTAATTGGAACTGGAAGTATACCAATTTGTATGTGATCGAATGTATGCAAGATGCGGGCAAAGAGGACTACCTGCGCCCGTCTGAACGCATTGGATTAATATGCTTGCATATGCAGACGATATTCTTTTGCTTACTCCATCTTAGTGTGGGTTGCAGCTTTTACTGAATGTTATCGATCGGGGATGTCTGCTAACGAAAATTAATGTCCTTCAACACAAATGAAAACCGTCTGCGTAGTTTTTAACCTTAATAATAGACAACAGGTTGTTTGCAATACTTTCCCGGCTTTTATGCTGACAGGCAATCTTACAGTTTTTGCACAGTTTAAGTACCTTGGCCATATTATAGATGATGATTTGAAAGATGATAGTGATGTTAAGCGTAAAATAGTAACAAAAATAAAATCAGTGTATTAACGTTTTATGTCTTAATTTGTTGATGGCTTATATACGAATTACACATATTTACTAGGGTGTTTGCACCTGTGTCCATTGTACACTTTGGAGTTGAATCGAGTTAATGAAGCAGAAGCGCACCTCTAACACAAGTTACCGGTAGTTCGTGTTACATATTCTACGTAAACAGGGTTGTTATGCGAAATATCATCAAAGTTGTTATTTTGACGACTGCGGCAAAAAATAAAAACGATTAGCTGTAGTTGAGTACTTACATGTCGACATTATATTATGGATGTGAGTGTATATACCTGATTCATATTTATGTTTAGTTATTTGATGGACTCGGGTTTGGAACTTGGGTAAACTGCTGACGATGATGGTTTTTTTATTCCTAGCTCCTGCAAACGGCAATGACATCTGGCTATCTCCTGTGTCTAGGCAGTACACCACCTACTTCACTTAATGCCAAATGGACTTACCAGTCCGTCTCGTCTCTTTTGGCGCTAATCATGTAAACCTTATACGGCTTCACACTTCTGAGCAGTGTCGCTGTGCACGCCCTCCGAGCTACACCTACTCAGATTAGTGATGTGCGCCTCAGCTAATTTAAATTTACACGTCCGCAAGGCTTTGTAGTGTCGGCATTGTAAATGACAGTTTTTAATTGTTTTATACTGTATAATGTTTGGTTACCTTAGCCTAGTTGTTTAGTTATTTCAATCAATCAATCACTCTTTATTTGTATCAGGCAACCAGAGCCCATAGTAAATGACAATTTGTTTGCACTATTTTTCTGTATAAATTGCAAAGTTGCTCACGAAATACTGTTGGTATTATGCTGCATTCCATTGGGCCTGGAATCTCGTAATTACCAGTTTCCTAGTAGGAAATTTCGTTCCACGGAACTTGGATCTTGTTGAAACTCTATAAAACATTGGTATGAACACACCTCAATACTAGCTGCATCTCAGCTTGGTCGCCGCAACTGCATTATCTAAAGGACAAAAACTGTAACCGTTGCTCACATTAATTGCATGTAATTCCGTGACAGTTTGCAACTACAAGCAGTCACTGTACTTTAAAGATACCCTCTGTCCTGTTCGCTTCCCCTCCAACAGACAACATCTGAGCTATGGTGATTGTCTGGAGTGTAAGAGGGGAGATTTGTCCGTTCCTTTCATCTGGTGTTTTGATTGATATGCTCTGCTTGTGATGATGAGCATCGAAGACATTTTACTATCGAAGCTGCATTATATCCGGATGTAGGCCTACTGGTGCTTCATTGGTGCACGGCGAAATTGCATTATGTTTTTCTCCAATGCAACTTCTATGTAATGGAGCTAGAGGCAGGCCATAGCTCAGTACACAGCAATATTGTGTCGCCACCTGGCAAACATGTTGGTATCAGTGCTGCATGGAGTATGAGGGTGGTTCTTACTGAGTTGGATGTTAGTGAAAATGCTTATATTAAATTGTGGGTGTTCATTAATTACTCTGTCCCTATTGTCCTTATCCCTTTGACAGAAGAAAAATTTTTTTGTTGTACTTTACTGCAGTTGTAGTTTGTGCAGCATGTAAAAATTTAAAAAATAATAATAATAAAACCATTTATTCTAAATTTCAATGCTAGCTTCTGTAGGCCCTAACTTGGCATATGGGAGAGGGTGTAATATTGTGCGTGTGGGCTGTTGCCATGGTAGCAGTGGACTGGCTGCTGCAGCTGACTGTAAGACTTGTATATACTCTTTGAGTCAAAAAAACGTAGCCCTATGACTTTCTGGCACGGCTTCATCAAAATAACACAGATGTCGGTAATTTTTGACACAGACAATTGTACTTCGTGTGCATTTGCAAGTGACAAATTTAATGCTGTTGAGAACCACCTGCAGTTTTCATGGCAATGACAGCAGACATATGAGTGCTGACTTTGAACAGGCGATTGTGGACAAAGCGATTGACCAGTGGAGAAAACGACTCCGGACCTTTATGAAGGCCAAAGGAGAACACTTTGAACACTTGTTGTGATTGGCTGTAGCCTACTGTGTGCTGCTTAGATGCATTGTTTCACACAGTATTTAAGTGTTTCAGTTATTTTTGTCAACATAACATGACGCATGATAGACAGCGTAAGTGTGCTGATAGTAACATTATGTCTGCTGGTAGTCTGCTATAGACTTGTTATGTGCAGCTTCAATATTACATCAATAACTTACCAGACCTATGCATTACGTGTACAAAATATATTGCTGTTGAAGCTATGTTTATGATGTTGTGCCACAAAGTTACAGGGGTCCATTTTTGGACTCACAGTGTATATAGCATTGGTGTATGCCAGTTGGGCAGTATGATTAGATAGTTAGAGCAGACGGTCAGTTGAACATTTACAACTGTACGGTTTGGCAGTGCTTGATTATGTTGATCGTTAGCTAGTCACAGTTGCTGTAATTGTCGGTGAATCAGTCCACACTTACATTGTGCATTGCGTGGAGGCACCAAGGCACGCAGCGGCAGTCTCTCAGTCATTGATATCTTGCTTGTCTTAAACCTTCATGCTGATTGCTGTGATCTGAATCTGATTGGTTATGCTGTACTTATTGTGCATAGTCAGAGGACTGTCGAGAGAAAGGAAATCAGTGTATGAAAGAGGACAAGTACATAGAGGCAATGATCAACTACACACATGGCATTAAGTGTGATCCACAGAACGCATATCTGTACAGCAACCGATCTCTGGCCTTCCTCCGCATGCAGCACTACTACTACGCACTGGAAGATGCAAAGATGACGATACACCTCTTGCCAAAGTGGACCAAGGTTCGTCTGTCATCCATGGTGTCAACCTACCTACCAAATTTAAAGTCCCTAACTCCATTGACTACGAAAATATGAAAGGCGATACAAAATTTTTGGAATAGTTAGGGTGACTCAAGGTAACTGGAAATAGCACCAATCGATAGAGCATATACGAGTTCCATGAGTGCGTGCATATGTACGGTACTATACGATACGGTAGATTAATGTGCACTCAAAAGCTGATGAGATGGCCAGCCTAATCTAGCGCACGGCACAGAAACAAAAAGATAAGGGAAAACTGAAAACAAAAAAGTATGTATGTATAACTACAAATATCTGTCTGTGTGTCTGTCTGTCTGCCTTTGTTCCTTATGCACAGCTACAGGTTGAGCAGATCTGCACTAAATTTGGCACGCGGCATCATTATGCCTAGATGTACAGATGGTCATGGGGAGCTGGTTAGCAAGCGTCGTGTGAGTCTGCCAACTCACGCTCCATGCGCCATCCGTACACCACTTCAAATGAGTGGCTAGCACCGTAGCACCGTAGGCACAAGATGTAACCGTAGGTGGGAAGGTGGAGCACTAGTAAGTAATATTGGTGCTGATATTGCAGTGCATTTTTAATTGCGTATAGTTTATGTCTGTCTCAGGCCTCTGTCAATGTGTCTGTACCCTAACCCTGTCTCACGCCTCTGTCGATGTGTCTGTACCCTAACCCTGTCTCACGCCTCTGTCGATGTGTTTGTCCGATGTGTTATCAACACATTTCAGTGCCGTTCTGTCTCTGATGTTACACTGTTGTGTTATTGCAGGGCTATTATCGCAAGGGCGAGATAGAGAGTGCCACTGAGCACTACAAAGAGGCCATAGAGTCATATCAGGTGACTAACTACTCTATGTTTGTAGTCTGTTATTGGGTGTTCCGTGCTGTGACGTTATTGGTTGAGTGTCGCTTGTCTGCAGATGTTACAGACACAGACGACTGCACGGAGTCAGTGAATCCAGGTCACATGGCAAATGACGGTTGATTGATGTGGAACCCCTTGTGATGATGATGATGATGATGATGATGATGGATTGATAATGATGATGAAGACAATAACTGCTGTGTGTGGTCTTCTTTGTCACATGACACGATGTGACACAGGACGTTGAACGCTAACAGCCTGACGGATAGCCAGCTTGCTATACTGCACAGACCCCAAAAACAGAAACAAATGGTCAAAGAATATTTACAAAAGACAGCATCGCATGGGTAGATTTTTCACAGGGCAGGAAAATAAACTGTGACACAGAGCATTGCAGATGTGATGTCATGCTGCTATTGAGCATTAAATGATCCCTGATAATTTCAATTTCACTGTGGTGTGGCCGTGGTATGCACACTGTTGAGTTCCCTCTAGTGGTGATTTGTGGCCGACTTGGTGTGTGTGTGTGTTGTCAGCAAGGTCTACAAGTGAATCCTCACGAAACCAGTTTAAGGGAAGCGGTTGCCAAGGCAACACGTCTTCATCAGATGCAGCTTCAGTGTATGTTGACATTTGTAGCTTTTTGTTTATTTATTTATTTAGCAGTATTCTAAGATTTGTGGCTGTTTTTTTTCTGCTGATTGCTTTTACTTTTGTACACGATTTTCACATAATCTGCAACAGAGTTATTTTAGTTCAGAAATTCTTTTTAGTTTTGCTGTTTATATATAATTCAACAATGTTATTATTGCTTTAGTTTGTTCACCAGTGCAATGCAGTTTCACGTTTGTCACATCAAAAACTAGTCTCACGGCAGAAACTGGTGACTTTGAGGCATTCTCATCTGTTGTGATTTAACGACGGAACTGCGTCAAACACTCACTGAATGCATAGTTTTGACGTGAAGCTGCCGACAGGTGAAGTGATGCCTGCTATGGCAGACTGGATGATGATCTGTTAGCCTGGCACACCTGTTCAGTTGGTAAATAACATTAAACTTCTCGGCGTTACTCTTGATACCAAGCTTACAATGTGGCAGCATACCAAGCGTGTCTCTCAATCATGTCTTTACCACATCCGTGCATTTCGCCACATACGTGCGGTCTTACACAAGTCCACCGCAGGAGACATCGCCGCAGCTTTGGTTTCCAGTCGACTTGATTACGCCAACTCAGTTCTTTACGGCTCACCGTCGAGGTGCTTGACACGTTTGCAGCGCATTCAAAATTCAGTTGCAAGGATTGTATTACAGCAGCCATCACTGTCCTCACGGGACACACTTCAGCAACTTCATTGGCTTCCTGTCAAATGGCGAATACAGTTTAAGTTGGCTACCCCTACCTAAGTCTTATACACCGGTACTCCGTCATATCTGTCTGAACGCCTCCATCCCTACGTTCCTTCTCACACTTTGCAATCATTCTCCTCCGCTGACTTGTATGTCCCTTGCACTAATTTTCATTTCGGTTCACGTTCGTTTCATGTTGCAGCTCCAATAGTCTGGAATTATCTCCCTTCTACTCTTTGTTCGTCTCAAACCTTGAACACTTTCTGAAAACATATTAAAACCCACTTTTCCGGTCTGCTTTTAATAGCCGCTAGCGACTTGTCCAGCGCCTCTGATTCATTCTACTGAATGATTATGGCGCTTAATCAAATTTTATTACTTACTTACTTACTTATTTCTCCTTTTACTTACCCACAAGACGCCATATGCCATCTCTCTGTGTCCATCTGTCTGTCTGTCCGTCTGTCACAAGCTGGAGTTGTGTCAAAATGGCTGAACGGATTGAGATGGTTTTTGGCATAGAGGTTACTCAACTTACCCTTGGTTTATCCTACGTTCTTTTGTAACGGAATTTGTGTATTTCCAAAGATTTGGTATTTTCCTCTGGAACGTCGTCCCTACTCGGAATTTAGCTTCTTTTGCCACAACATATTGGTCATCACAACCTATTTGATGGACGTCCGTCACCAGTTTATCACACCGAGCGTCCAGGGTCTTTGAAATGACCTACTTTGTGTCACGTGGGATGTAAAAACCTTATCTCGGTCAGTCACTCAGTCAACACTGAGCATCCACCTGTGTTTATGACACGGTGCAGCACATTGCGTGGGTTCGTCTCTGACTGACAGCTCAGACTTGTTGACATTATATAGTTTGGATTATTGCATAGAGTTTTAATTCATCAATTATCTGTTATTGCTAGTAGTCGATGTGTGATGATTGACAGCCGATGGTCGTCTGGTATGGTACGGTGCTGCACTTGGCGCACTCGTCGGTGTTTTGTTGGTTGTCATGGACGAAGCTGTTGCTAAGCAACCGCTGCTGCAGGTAGCTTGCCATGGCTGTTCTAGTTTTGTTCTTTACATCAGTCAACAAAGACGGATCAGATGTCTTCATAGACACCAAACAAGCAGGTGTAAAGATCGCCTGGTAGATTTTCACAAGGACGTTTTATGTTACATTGTTATGTATTATGGTTGCACTGTTCCATGTTTGCACTGAAGCTATCTGTTAGTACATTGCCTTGATATCTTACGCTTGTGACTGTTATCATTGGTTAATTTTTTCTTTAATTTGCATTTTAACTCAACTGTGAAATCAGCGGAGTTCATCAAGGCCTCGTCACAGGCGACCGTCGAACTTGACAACATCACAATTGTCGTTAGTCAGGCGACCATGAGATCTCATCACAATGGCGGGCGGGCGGGCGTTGTGATGTGTGAAGCTGTTTCACCACTGACTGACCACCAGCCTCGAGGTGGACCTTGTCAGATGGTAGAGAGAACAGTTGACCACAGTGGATGACTCCAGTCACTGACCGATGATGATGACCACCAGCCTCGAGGTGGACCTTGTCAGATGGTAGAGAGAACAGTTGACCACAGTGGATGACTCCAGTCACTGACCGATGATAATATCATAGGCAGTGACTGCTGCTGAGTGACACTTGTCAGACGTGACCATGGACCATTCGCCATGTCATTGTATGACATTGTTACATTCAATGCTGTAATATCAAAAAGCATCTTGAAGATACTATCATCAACGCAATATCTCTATCTTCAAGCTACAAGATACTGTAAAACACTATATTTCTGCTGCATCTTAATTTTGCTATTTTCTTTACACTGCATTTCAATCTGGTGTTTTTCCAGACGTTGATGTCCTAGGCAGATAAAGTTATGGTTATACACTGTAGGTGAATTCCAGAAATTCGTGTGTATTTAATTTTACGATTCTACTCAAATCGTGAAAATTTGATGCATGCGAAATATAGGTGTTTTACAGTAGTATCTTATCATATACTAGTATCTTCAAGATATTTAAATATATTATAGCATACCAACAACATTAAATGTATACCATGTCTGTCTGTCTGTGTGTGTGTCAGGGTGACGTGGTCTGTGCCGTGCCGTGGTCCTATTGAGTCTATGTCTGTCTGTCTGTGTGTGTGTGTGTGTGTCTGTCAGGGTGACATGGTCCTATTGAGTCTATGTGTGTCTGTGTCTGTGTCTGTGTGTGTGTGTGTATGTGTGTGTCTGCCAGGGTGACGTGGTCCGTGCCATGGTCCTATTGAGTCTGTGTCTGGTCTGTTATGGTCTGGCTGTGCTCTACAGGTAACACTGCAGTTGCTGGATGTATTCATGCATATTCATATATTTACGGTCATGTGTACAGTTTACACCGTTATTACAGCCAGTTTCTGTTCTCGCTTTCTCACATACCTGGTCAGCAGTCAGGTCATCGCTAGAGAGAGCCAGCGTCACGTGACATTAGTCCGTGGTCAGCAGCCAGGTCATGGCCAACGCCATGGACTAATGTCACATGACTAGCGTAACAGATGCACAGTCAGACTGCGTCTGGTCATTGTATGCAGTAACAAACTAGAAGGTGTATTGTATTCAATGAACACAATACCGTATTCGCCCGAAGCGGTCCGCCGTATGTAATGGGTCTTTCCCTGAGCCCACCCGAGTCCTAAACGCAAACGATATCTCGATTGCTTCAGAATTTTCTGCAGGGCTCACTAGTCACTGGGTGACAGACCAGGCTACTAGGTCATTGACATCTACCTACATAGTAGGTGCAGTCAGCTGTCTACGACTGCCTTGTTCTGTACGACGATACAAGCGTGGAAACCAGACTAAGAGCCTAGATATGCTACAATTATTATTATTAGACTACATTGCAGTACTATACGATGCAATACGATATATTTGCGTGCGCTCAAAAGCTAACGAAATGGCCAGCTTAGTCTAGCGCATGGCACAGAAAGAAAAAAATTAGTTTTCCTTAATTTTTTGCTTCGGTGCCGTGCGCTAGACTAAGCTGGCCATTTTGTCAGCTTTTATCACTATACCAGTGATCATATGGGAGTTGATTTGTTAAACTTATTGTTGAAGAATAAGCAAAGTTAAGTAGAAATGTTTGCGAAATGAAGTTAAAGTTTAAAACGTTTCTTCTCTGAGTCTGCAGTTAGCTTCGTGTGTTTGTTGTGAGAATGTTCTTGAGGTCACAAAGGTCAAGTCTGCTGGACAAACCGCCGGATCTGTTCACAGGTAAGCCGTGAGTCTACACTGTCCTCATTCAGGGTCGTCGTCGTCTGGGTTTGCAAGGCGTGGAGGCCTCAGTGGAGTTGACGTGATGTGTGATGCAAAGAACCGACCACCAGTCTAGGTTGAGATGCGAACTAACCCTAACCCGAATGGGCCTAGGTTCACATCAAACTTGCCGTTAGAACATAGCTAGGTAGTTTATAAATACTTTTGCTTGTGCTCAGAACAATTTCCAAAAGTCGGTTTAGTGTCAGATTTGTTTATTTTAGACTCTTACACCAACGACTTTAGCAACACTTGACGAATTGTTTGAAGGTGTATGCCACCAAATGTTTCTTTCATACGGTACCACGCCGGCTGCAGACGTTGACAACACGTCACGTTTACATCCTTTCTACTCAATTATTCTAATAAGTTTAACCACTGTTGTTGTTGTTGTTGTTATATTTTCTCGTCACCGTGAACGAACGTCCACCACAAAAATCTTGCAACTCTGCGTGCAACGTTGTTTTGCGTCTGTTCTTTGTGCAAAATTTGGGAGACATTGTCTAAGTAAGTAAACTATGACAGCCTGACAGGTTGTGGTGGCGCCACCAAGTGAATGTGAATGCGTTGTACTCGAGTTGTGGATTGTGACTGTGTGATGTGCAGATAGTGGCCTGCTACCAACTGTTAATAATGACAATCACACATCATCATCAACATCATCGCAGCATCAGCAGCAGGCAGATGGTGAGACACGGAAGCGTTCTCATCATGACAAGAAACACTGATGTTCATTCACACGGCCTGCTGTCGTTGCTATGGACCAGCATCAAAAAAACACGGAAACTAAAAGCTAGATGCCAGTGCCATGACTGAACTTATTTTCTGCCTGTTGAGAAACGAACAGTTTACACATTCCACTACGTGATATTGTCTCTCTAGATTTTGATGGATTTGAAGCTCGTGTGATTATAACGACATGGCAGAGAATAGAGACATTGTGTGTGCTAGCGCGATATAGCAGTGCTTATGGGGACGTTGTGATGGATAATTACTATCAGCTCTGTTCTGGGGAAAGTGTTTGATCTTGTGGTACTTGACAAGTAGCCTATAGTGGTCATCTAGTTACATCTGATTTACAGTTTGGCTTCAAGGCTCGTAGATCAACCAACATGTGCTCAAACAGACAATTTCATCATATATTAACAATCGTAGTACTGTATTCTGTACTATGTTGGAAGCTCAAAAATCGTCAGGGCCCCGGAAAAATAACTGGACTGATCATGTTCCATCTGGGTTGCCAGATAAAAATTTAGGTATTTTTTGGGCATTTTTGGTATTAAAAAATCAAAAAAGGCCTAATGGCAACCGTCTGTTCCATGGAGGCTGGAGTAGACGGCTGAGTCACACCTTACGCTTATCCCGCCTTTCACGCGCCTGAAATGCACTGCATGAGTACTTAGTCTCTTTTTTGGGAAGCATCGATGCTCGGACATGGCGCGGATAGGCATATAGGCTAGACGGGTCGATTCGTACCGGTACTATGTCAAGTTGTCAAAACGCTGCAACCTACAACGCAATATCGACAAGCGCGGAGCGGCGGAACTCAGGGTCTTGTTTTTTTACCATTCGCCAGGTGTCACCGCCATGAAGCAGCGTTAATACCAAACACCGGGTGTAGAAAATACTGTTTCTTGACGGAAACCAAAGGCTTCAGAAGATCTATATTAAATCAATATGAACGTGCTTCTAAAGTTACGTTTTCATTTTCGTATTTTGCTTATTTTAGTTTTATTTTAGTATAAACTGGCGCGGCGAAAATATAGACTCTGAGTCGTGTTTGATTACTATTCGCCAGGTGTCACCGCCATTAAGCAGGGTTAATACACCGGGTGCAGAG
>Ga0209780_1004638_pt1 | contig 10639 bp, 6 predicted proteins | sample WorMetexBAHAMAS2_FD_187384 | JGI IMG/M metagenome (GOLD analysis project Ga0209780, IMG submission 187384) | Marine gutless worms symbiont microbial communities from Max Planck institute for Marine Microbiology, Germany - Inanidrilus exumae... | ecosystem: Host-associated > Annelida > Digestive... | reverse complement strand
GTTTTTGTTTTTAGTTTTTCCTTAATTTTTTTTGTTTCTGTGCCGTGCGCTAGACTAAGCTGGCCATTTTGTCAGCTTTTGAGCGCACGTAAATATAAGATATCGTATCGTGATCAATTATTCTAGACCACATATTTGCTTGCTATGCACTTCGATGATTAAGTTATTCGCCACGCATGCACAAAATAAAAGCGTAGGCCCCCTATTATTGTAAATATACTGTATATCGTAAATCGTAATAGCCGAACAAATATTTGCACAGTCATCCAAAATCTGATAAGAGTCACTAATTTTCTAACATGCATCGATCTATTAATTCATATGCATGTTCACAAATTAGTGATCTAGGAAGATAGAATATATAACGTTAGTGATAAACCATGCTTGTGTTTGTATTGTCGCATATGCTGAACAGTCATCCAGTATTATTACTGGCCTGCTAACACACAATGTGGGGGCCTCATCAGTGCCAGAAGTGCAGCAGACGACATAAGAGCGGAGGATGATGATCAATGACCTTGGATTGGACCGTTTCAGTAATGCCGAGCCATCGAATGTGATGCTGTTGCCAAGACAGTATTGTTACTGGTCACGTGTTGTTCTGCTCACAGGCGTCTGTCGTCGTTCACCCGCCAGGCGATGACGTCATGCCGCCTCCAGTCTAATTATAGCTCCGCGGTAACACTACACGGCGGGCCAGTAGTGTTACATTCCTTTAGGGCAACACCTTGTTTTAGCAGTCGAAACCTGAATCTCAAAACCAAGACGTCTGTAACAACTTTGCCTCAAGACCAGACTTGTTAGTGCCAAGAAGCAGACTGAGACTATGTAAACCAGGCAAAACAACTTACATCTCAAGAACTCCATCCTGTCTGGCAGACTACACTTCATGTGAACATAATTTTACTTCAAAACTGCATTTTGAGTTAAATACATTGAAAGACATAGAACAACTAAATAACGAGTACAAATTAAGATTAAGACACAATATGTACAGAATTAACAAGACATCAATCACAATTAAACAGCATATTACTGAAAGTCCTGTTTCAACTTCCAAACTCCAAAACCATCAATCTTCTGCAGTGTGCAAACTTGTTTTAACAATGCCTTAAATTCAGCGGTCAACTCAGATGAAACACGTGTCCCAAAATGGTCAATAATTTCCTTGGTAGTTGCTTGACCATCCACAGAACTACCACACGCCACATAGTCACGAATGTCTCGCAGTAATTCTTCAATCTGTGGATCTGTATTGGCAGGAACGGTGTCCACATTCACAGCGTCATCGTCATGGTTTAACGAAATGAGAGTATTTTGTGATCTAATCTGTGCCAGAAGTTCAGCAGATGGCATAAGAGTGGAGGATGATGACCTTGGATTGGATCGTTTCAGTAATGCCGAGCCATCAAACGTTGATGCTGTTGCCAAGGCAGTGGAATTAGATCGCTGGAAATACACACACATACACATCAATCAAAATCCATTTTCCAGCTGTATCTGGGTTAGCAAACTGCCTTCTTATTTTTCTTCTCCGTTTGTACCTGACCTGTCCACCGTCTCAAAACAGAAAAACCTTTCATATCAGTCTCCTCCTTAACACCATCCTGTCATGACTCATTGAACGTCTTTGCCTGTATAGCACCACCTACCTAAATGGTTGTATAATGTCTCGTTCGTTCGTTATTGTGGGCAGGGGTCCAGCCTACTCTGGACCCCAGTGCTGAGACCTTTATGTCGGTCCAACGTGCCAGCCCAGGGAGAGGATGGAAATTGGTATGTGTGTGCAGTGTATGTGCGAGTTGTGTAGGGTGGAGGAAGGATTGAGTAGGCGTGAGCAGCTTGTCAGGTATTTCTAAGCGTGCCCCCTCTAGGTGTGGCCTACTGTCTGGCTAAGCCCGGACTGGCACTTATTCAGTGCCAGCCTTGACGGGCACTTCTTGAGCGCCTAGCCAGTGGGCTTAGCCACATCTATCTGCTTCGGCTCTCAAGTCAGCGCGGCTGATACCTTGACGCTTCTAAACTAGGCATCAGCAACGGTCACAGTTTATAGAGGACACCGTCGAACCCTCTTACCTGCCCGGTATTAACTACCTGTTCATCATGTGCATAGGAATTATTATAAATAATTCTTTGGTAGGTGGACGCGCCCGGGCCGAGTCGAACCCCAGCCACTGAGTGCATCACGCTCTACTGCACATGGCGGCCGAGTGCGTTAACCACTCGGCCACGAAGGCAGGTCTGTACAATGTCTCACACAATTAGCATCACCTTGACGTTATACGTGTCCAAGCAGTCTCCATCTACCCTTCTTAATCAAAATGCTGATTAATTTCGATCCCAACAATTTTCATCCGTTCTTTCAAACTAAACCAGAAGACATAGAGATGAGTACATATAACAGTTACATAACTAGAAATGCAATCAAATCTCACGAGTTAAGCAGAATTCACACCTGCACCAAAAACCATGGTTTAAAAATCTAATTTACTGCTATCCACAGTTATTATTATTAATTATATACATTAAAATACCTTTGACACCGTAGTGTTGCAGTGTTTACTAGTTTCGGCAGCAGACAGCAAAGCAGGATTTTTCTTATTTCCAAATCGTGCTCTGAAAAGTATCATAAAACTGTCGATAATACATACATTCTTGATATTATACAACATAACTGTCACTATATAAACACACATTATTTTTTACTTTAGCAATAATTACAAACTACCATAGTCATAGCTATGTCATAACTTCAAATGTGAATGGATGTTTAAATGCGTGTTGACATGGAATAACAATGAACATGCAAAGTTTTATGTAATGTTGTTGAATTATCTAGTACAACAGTCCCTTACTGTCCAGACACATACACACCAGACCATGGATTACTGAAGTAGTCGGCAACAAACCTTGACGGTTTACAGCCATGAGTTCCTGTCCATGTCGGAGCTCCGAGTGGCGTGCTAGAGAGACATCGTTGACGAGACTGATGCAGTGCGCGTGCTGCATCCCGCGCCACTTTCTCCGCTTCACACTCCACCAGTAAGTAATCGGGATTAGCCGACTGCATGATGTTCTCATGCAACATGGCACTGTGCAATCCTAAACACACGTTTCAACAAAAAATACTCCATACTGTAAGTCAAAAAAACAGTCAAAATTACACTGGCGATAACCTTGCAAATGTGAGATGTTTAAATCAATGTTTTCTTTCGACGAGGAGAGAAGAAATGATCTGAACTTTAACATAGGGAAACATTTTTCATCACACCTGTGAAAAATTAATATAGACAACATAACTACATCAATGACAAAAATTAACTCAACTTGACATCAATATCGCAAACAGCAATTTTGTCTTAATTCTTACATAGTCAATTGAAATACTATTGTTACTATCATGTTGACAAGCACACAACTGTGTTAATATAGTACACAGCAAATAACAAATTGAAAGAAGTGCATTACTGAAGTGTCATAAAGTGAAATGCTAATCCTGTGATGTAAAGTGATATTACTGAACTAGTGTGTATTCTAAAAATGTGTGGTCACAGAACCAGACTAGTCAACCAAGTTCACAAAACTGAAGTAAAAAGCCAGAGATAATTTCACTTTTTCATTTCATTTATTTATTTCAGACGACATGGTCCAGACAAATAAACATAACAGACACATATAGATATTACTATAACAGGTAAACAAGATAATTTGGAACTAAACACCAACAAGATTAAAATGATAATCAGGAAAAACTTATTGCTACTGTGCTTTAAGTATTATATATGATTTATTATGCAGCATTAATACTACATGCAACATACTAGTTTTTGAGAAGTCGGCATGTATTATGAAAAGTGCACTGTTACTTGTTTATTACATAATTAACAAAGTCATAAAAATATTCGTTCAGATAGGTGGCGGCGTGGCGCAGTGGTAGTGTCGTTGGTATAGATCAACGAGGTTAACCTACGCTGAGCCCGGTTACTACTGAGATGGGTGACCATGCCTGGCTTCGACTCCCGGAGGCGGCACTTTATTTCAGTATGCAACCAACCACCAGGTCGACTCAGCCTTCTACCCTCCGTGGGACGGTAAAATGAGTACCAGCCAAAGGGCAGTGATGCTCTGCGGCAGAGGAGTAAAGGCAGGCATGGTGTAATTTGCAGGTAAAACTGCGTGATCCATGTCTGAGTGTATTAGAGGTTGTTACGACGATGTGCTATACAAATTGACGTATATTTCCAATACACTTGTCAACTAACCGGTCTTTCTCAGCAGCCTCCGCAGCACATAGTCGTCATGTTCATTGTTGCAAGACTCATTCACAGCATCATTGCTTGGCTCATATACACTCAGTCGGTCAACATTCGATATCTTCTTACCATCAATAACTACACAAAACAATTTAATTCACCTTGTACATTTGCATAACTGCATACAGTCTACGAGTAACACTGCTTATAAGGGCTACTAATGAGTGCCAGATCAACAAAAACCAGACTTAACCCACAACTACTTAAAGATATAATGATGGCAGAATCATACAAGTCGCCACTGCTGCTGACAGACCCGCGCGACGTGGTGCCTCACGTCCACTGCATTGTACACAGATGTCGATGGTCAGTGTGATAAACTGGTGACCGAGCACTTGTCACCAGTTTATCACACTGACCATCCACCTAAGTTGACAGCGATTGAGACGATCGATATGACAACTCATATGGTTGGTGCCCATCAAAATTTAAATGGTTTACGTGACCTAACCACGCCCCTTACAGGGATGGTTTGCCATCCACGGCTATAACACTTCTACCATCAACCTACATAACCAAATTTGAAGTGTCTATCTCCACCCACTACAAAGATATAAAAGGTGATACAAAATGTCAAAAATGGGGTGGTTTGGTGTAGTTAGGGTCACTCAAAGTCACTGGAAATAGCACAATTCAATAGAGCACTTTCAAGTTCCTATTATCGTTCCATAGTACCTATGTCCCTAGGGATCTTGTAACATTTCTGAGATATAGCGAGATATTGGTTGAAAATCGCCGATTTTAAAATACAACACCTCTATTTGGTGCACCTGTTGGAATTTTGCCTAGATCTTTGGCATCAGAAAACTACAGTCCCTGGGCTATCATAGGGTGTTGTTTGCGTGATCCTGTATTTAGCCATTTTGGTACAATATCGGTGTGTGATGGACAGACAGACAGACGGACGGACAAACAGACACGCGATGACAGCTAATACAGTGCTGGCACAGCATCGCAATGGTAAAAACCAAAGTAGATACCAATGCAGACCCTTGTTTAATTCTAATATTAGTGTCATGCACAGTCTGACAGTGTAGGGGAAAATTAGTAGATTCAGTTTACAATTTCAGACAGCCTGTCAGAAGAAGATACAACAATGCTAATTGTTGTCAGTATCATCAACATATTCACCATCATAGTACTATTCAGTAACAATTTCATTGCTCTACGTCAGTAAATTAGCCAAGAATAAAGCAAGCTAGTGGGTGATTTTTCGTGGTTGGGATCAGTGTTTAAGTTTCTTTCAGTTCTTTGAAACTGTTAGCTGGTCACATGAAAAGCATAAAAAATACAAGTGTCACTTATTTGCAAATGTTCTCTTCTGGAACAAATGGAGAAAACAAGGAGGTAACAAACGGCTGTTAAAAACACAGAGATTTACATCAATCAACCATGAACAAACAGACATCTACTCAACACATACCGGTCTTTCTCCGTCGTTTGTGATGTTTTCTTGCGTGCTTCTTCCTAGCCGCAGATGGTTGGCATGAATCAGCAACTTTCTGTTGTTCACTAGCTGCTACTTCAAACACCACAACACACTTTACTAACTGCTGCTGCGTAACATGCAGAAACATCAATAATCAGGGCAGGAAATTTTACAAATCTCACTTACCTATGTGCAAACTAATACAGACACATCGTACTGGTGTCGAACAGCCGGCACATAGATATGAGACCAGTGGGTCATCTTTCCTGGTTGGTGACAGTCCTTTCTGCTTCCTTGTATGCTTTGACATCGTTGGTTGGGTGACAGGACAGCAATTATCATTACCATCCTGAAGTTCTGTTCTGGAATAGGCAGACAAAATGGACCAACAGGAAAGCAACTAAGTTGATAACCTATCGTATTTGTCATCAAACAGTTGGCTGGAACTGTTGTATCACCCCAGAATGACCTCGTTGGATAGCACATCTCCATAGATCATGTTCAGCTGGAAAGAGGCCGCTAAATGGAGTTAATGATCATGATGGTGGTAGCAACGACTGGCAAATCATGCATTTTTGACACAAAGCAACTCAGTTGCTCAGTCTTGTGCTGTATATTCAAGAAGCACTTACTGCATATGCACACACTATGCAGCAGCAGCACATGGTACATTGTTGGCTTGTGGCCTATTACATAATCTCTAAGTCAATCGCTGCAAAAAATAAGAAACCTTAACTGATGCAAATGCAAATGAACAGAAAAAAACTCGTAAACTATGTAAACATAACTATGTTATGTGCTATACCAAGAAGTAACATCACAAACTGCAGTGAGATGAGCATGATGGTAATGACTGTGCAGGAGGAACAGTTCTTGTCTCGGCATTGGAACTATCAACAGCTTGTGTTGATGCGAATGTGTCCGTTGAGGACAACTGGTTCACATCAGCTGACAGTATATCACTACTGCTCTCTGTACAAGAAGCTTCTTTATTCCTTGCTATCATCTGACTCAGCCGTCTGGCCAGCTCTCTCATCCTTGTAACTCGTTCATCGTCGGAATCATCATCACCATCACTAGCAGTGCCATTGTCAAGTCCGAGCTCTCGCTCTTTCTCCTTCAGATAGTCAAATCTGTTCTGTCTCTTCTTCACAGCAGCTGCAGCACTGTTCCGTACATGTCGACGCCGACTCATCCTGATGTCGGAGTTTGTGCCAGCAAAGATTGCACTTGTCTCGGTTCCAGTTTGTGGATTGTCATCACCGAGTGTGAACAACTCAAACAGATCATTTGACTTGAAAAAACGCCGCTGCTTTGGATCTTTGAGCACACGGTTTGTCAAAAACTGCTTGAATATCTGCCTGTAAAACAAACACCGTACCTTAAACATACTGCAGCTGAAAGAATCAACAATTAGCAAAAACTGAGAATGTTCCAAAGCTATGAAAAATCTGACATTACAAGTGGTCACACGAAAGACATCAAACAGTATGATGCACAACATTAAACACTTTCTTTTTACACTATGCCACAATGCAGTGTGTGAACCAACTTCATTCACATTACACACTTTCCATGGTGACATGCATACAAAACAGAGTATGACAAAATAACAGTCATGCACAATGCCAACTGGACATAACGAATGCTGTACACATTGACCAGTTCTTTTGCCATAACATCACTCCTATATGATTTCTTTTGTCATTAATTAGAGTTTTATTTCAAATCATGAATATCAATAACAGCCACACTGCGTTATTCCCACAAATCAGTGCCTATTGTTCTAGTACATGTATGTATAAACAAAACAAATGTCTACAAACTTATCATCTTCGTCAAACTAATAATAAACGTCACTATTACGTCCTGACGACTGATGTACACATCATAATGTTAATATTACCGGTGATATATTTTCTCCTCAATCGTGCCGGTGGTCAGCAGCCTGTACACAGTGACAGGTCGTTCCTGGCCAATACGCCACGCCCTCTCTCTGGCCTGTGTGTCTGTGCTGGGATTCCAGTCTGGGTCAAATATTATGACTCGATCAGCGCCAGTCAAGTTGATGCCGAGACCACCAACGCGTGTTGTTAGTAGGAACACAAACAGTGTCTCGTCCTACAATCAACACAGAACAGAGAGACATTTCTCAATGACAGAGAGACGATAACTAGACACCGTAAGCAGCAACCTGTACCCAGCCACTGAGACACCAGCAGCACATGCAAAATACACATCATCTGCAAATCATTCGCATTTTTGCCTGTTTTGCATTGAAATATCACAATCTGTCAACTAATGTCATTCAGCTGAGTCACGTGACTTTGCACACATCAGAAGTATAAATAAATTAGCCCCATACGGGACTGACGGTCGATTCCTATTTACTGCCAACTTCAAAGTCATGTGACACAAAAACTAGGACAAAATTCAAAAATCTGGCCCGATAAGCTTTAGGTATTGTGCCCTAATTTAAGTATCCGTGGTCATTTGCCAGCCCCCATTATAAATGGGGGAGGAGATAGCTTTTGAAAATGGTCGAATTTCCGACTTTCAAGGGCTCGTGACCTTGACCTTGGATCGGGTCATACTGCATACCGTCATGCATCACTCATCGACCTCTACCTACACACCAAATTTCATTGAAATCGCAGAAACTTTATGTGGACGGATGGACGGACATACTGATGGACGGACGGACGTACTGGGGATGAAAATTTGAGACCCACTTTATTAGGTCGACTCGGAGGAGTCGACCTAATAAGTAACCAATCCGTTTCTTGTGCAAACCGCTCAAATTATACATTCTGGAAGGCACTGTACCCACACCCTAACATCAACTAAGGTCACATTTGTCATGAAAGTGCGTAAATGTCTACTGTGCTCTTTGTTACAAAATTTCTGTTCAATCAGTGCATCACATCACCCCGGCAAGGCCAGAAAGCTCAAATCTTCAAATATTGGTAGAGTTCACACAGCCACCGCCTTAACTGGCACGGGCCAAATGGCACGGAACATTGAACCTGTGCTTTGCTCTAGTGTGCCAAATTTGAGCTTGATCGATATACTGTCGCCCCTCCACCAGCTGATAAATAAACCACAAAATATTGCTGGCTTTTACGAAACATAATTATCAGAAAAAAACAGACGTATCTTATATATTAAACATCTTTGGGCGTTCGCCAGATCTCAGCAACTATTTGTCGGTTACATTAGCACAATACATTAATGGAAAGCTCTTGGCATCGATATTGCCACGTAATAGTTTGCTGTGAGATTGGAATTCGTAGAAATGCAAAAATCAGGAAATTAAAACTGCATTCGACAAAAGCCGCTCTAAGCAGGCTAGCAGCGAGGTCAGCAGCAGCCATACTGGCAGCTTCAACTCAAGCTCAGCCAGCAATGTCAACTGGTGTCACGTGACACCGACGGCTGTCCAATCGTACAGTAGGTAGGCCTAAGGGACGCATGCTTACAGGAGTGATGACCACAAAATGAGAAAGTAAGGAAGAAGAAGGGGAGGGGGAAAGTGCACAGTGTGATAAGCCAATACGTCTAGGGGCAAAACCCCCAGCATCACTGTGAACATGAACTGTATAAACAGTGACAGAATGCTCACAGTATTGAAACGAGCAACGAGTGGCTGACGTGAAGCAATCGCTGTTGCTCCATCCATGCGAATGTATGAATAATCTCTCTTTTGAACAAACGACTCTAATACGTCCAACATCTGCAATCACAACAATCAGCCGCTGCATCCAGTTACTTCCACCGCCTCCTACGTTACACTGAAGTGTGACTTCTGCAGCCAGCCTTCTTGTCCCTAACCTAGCTCTTATACTGCTTCCTTTCTGATGTCACAGTTATTTACTTATTTACTTAATGACTTAATTACTTATCATCAGCAAGGACATCTTATCGGTAAAACTTAGCTCAACAATATCATCCACAGTTCTTAACCGGAGTGCTGCCTAACTCAGGTTGACCTGCATAATGAAAGTAAAATGGTCGTCGTTGTTAATTATCTACACGACACAACAAGATTATTTCTTCATACACAATCAGTACACATCAGACGTCTGTAGGTTTTACAGAAGTGAACATGTTTGCTATCAACCATATAAAAAACGAAAGTTCATTTGGACATGACCAACCTGCCTGCTTTGGGTGAAAAGCAGAACTTTATGATCTTGCTTCCTCCACAGTCTCAGCAGCGACTCGACAACTATCATTTTCCCAGATCTTTTCCAGTATCCGTACTCATCAGTTTCCGCACTGGCACTGTCGTCAGCATTGTCATTTCCGACAGAACCAAAAATCTTCGGCCCACCGGTCGACAAGTCCGGGTGATTGCAGACTTTGCGGAGAGTGATGAGACCGGGAAATACCTGTCAGCACATGACGTCACAACCTGTCACTGTAATGTCCGCTCATCTACAATCACAACCTTTCACTGTACACTCGGAGTCTAGGATCATCTCCATTTCATGGATGTTTTCAGATGAACCTCGGTGACTGGCGGTCTTCCTCCACAACAGAACCTGTGAACATGACTGGCACATGTTTATTAAAGAACGAATGTCCTTCCTGTCACCACTGTCAAAGCACTGAAGGAACACTCCAAATCAGTGTCCTTGCCTCATCCGTCCTTCATCCACCGACTGACTCCTGCACTGCTACCTTTACAACGACTCTCCCGCACCATCAGACATCAACTCAGCATGACAACAAAGAAGTATCACATACTTGGGAGCTGAATAAGGGCCGGTTGCACCATCGTGGTTCAGCGCTGAACTCGATCAAGTAGGTCGCCGTGAACTGGTTCACGGCGATTGTGCGTTGCACCATTTTTAGCTGAACTCGATCAGCCTTGAACTCAAGTTTAAACCTGAAC
>Ga0209780_1004637_pt1 | contig 10640 bp, 7 predicted proteins | sample WorMetexBAHAMAS2_FD_187384 | JGI IMG/M metagenome (GOLD analysis project Ga0209780, IMG submission 187384) | Marine gutless worms symbiont microbial communities from Max Planck institute for Marine Microbiology, Germany - Inanidrilus exumae... | ecosystem: Host-associated > Annelida > Digestive... | reverse complement strand
TGACTTCGCTGGTAAGGGCGTGCTTAACGTTCTAGGCGGAGTCCCACCAAAGTGATTTTTGCAGTTTTAGAGCTATGACTTTGTTGCCCTTACACTAGGTTGTAAACTGGCCAGTTTTTACCATTTTATCTACAGCAACATCCGCCACGCAGGGCGTCACTAAGCTATATACAGAAGGGTTAAGCTCGGCTAAATTGCTGCCATACACGGCGCACAGCGATTGACAACCGCACCGGTTTAACCTCGTGAACACTCACCAGATGGCGCGACCAGCACACATCCGATAAAGTTACTCACTACTCAATTTATCGACCCCGAAAGGATGAAAGGCTGAGTTGGCCTAGTTGACTGACCTATAGTGGACGGCTTACCCACACGAATGGTCACCCGTCAGCTACAGGTCGAGCGCGGGACAGGAAACGTTTGCCGGTCAGAGACCGGCGTTCTACCGCTGTCCCACGCAGGCAACCTATGTCTCAAAAACGTCCCATGTTGGGGCTTGCCATAACGTCGACATCCGTAAATCGATTGTCGAATTGAACGTGTTCAATTTGTTTCGACTTTGTCGAAAGGACGAAATTTTACAATAGAATCGTTCGAAATTGTTGCCGTTTATAGCAACAAAGTCGAATGTTGCTTCGACAAAGTCGAACGTTGCTTCCACACTGTTGTTGGTGTGGACGGGGCATAACACGCCACAATTTGTCGATGCGCCTGTCCCTTGCCCTAACTAGCGCATTGTTCGCCGTCGTCTTTTATCCGACCCGTTACATTCGGTGAAAATGAAAATATAGGAAAATATAGGTGAATAATCACTGATCGATATTAGGAGCCTACTGCATTCTATTTTTACCGCGCGACGCTGTGCTAATGCGGTATGCGTCTATGCTGTGGTCAGGTGTCCGGCCACCGGACTACATGCCCGTCTGTCTGTCTGTCTGACACACATGCTGGCTAAGATTACTAACGAATCGGAAAGCATACGTGGCCAATAATTTTAACTGTCGTATCGAAGCTGAAAGACTCTCAAAATCACAGGCAGTCACGTTCGCTGTAAATGTGGAAATACCTATGAAACTACTAGCGTTTACCCGGCCAAAGGCCGGCCGAGAAGTGGGACCACTAAACTGGACTCAGGAGCACAAAAGCGTTTGAGATAGTCCCGCATCGAAGGCTTCGGACCACGCCCCCAGGCCCGCTCGCGATTGGCTCGTGCCGCTGTCGTACCACCGGTCAGCGCTTAAGTTCGGTCCACACTAGCAACAATGTCGAAGCAACATTGTCGAAGCAACAGGCAACTTTGTTCCCTGTTGCTTCGACAATGTTGCCGTTTTGGGCAACAGTGTCGAAGCAACGTTCGACTTTGTAGCATTCGACAATGTTGCTTCGACTTTGTTGCTGGTGTGGACCGGGCTTTAGGCGAGCAAGCGAAGTCGAACCGCCAGCGTGCGTCGCCCGTGGGGACTTTCTCGAAGTGGGCAATTTTGCAATGTTTTCCGAATTTTTACACATTAAGGATCAAACTTTTCCTGATTTTTCCGTTCACGTCTACCTATGACCCCTATTAAATATGAAAAGTTTCATAGAAATCGGTCCGCACGTTTTTGAAAAATCCGGAAGACAGACACATAGACAGGCAGACACGGCAGCTTTATATAGATGCGTTGTTACTATAGACCAGAAACAACTAATAGGAAGTGATATATGGACTGTCGAACAGCAGTATTTCGGCTCACCTTAAGTGAAATCGAAGATCACTCACGTATTGCGGGCCTTTTGAAATGCGTTTTAAAGTACATTTGTTTGGCATTTGAGAAGATTTTAACTGACAAGAAGCGTCCTGCGTTTCTTCTGGGCAGATAAAGCTCTTGTTCTAGTCCCTTCGTGTTGTATCCCTTCGCGTTGCGAATGACGGCTGCTAACATGACATACAAGAATGCTTAAATCATTATTATTTGGCGTAGTGGGAAAGCAGTATCGCTATTCGGCGAATTTTGACTCGTGACTGCCGTTTTCATTGTGCTGCGAAAAGACGAACGACGTAATACACAACTGGCGACAGCTCACAAATAATTATTATGCCCACCCTCGAGCCTGTGCCTCTACGCCACGTCCGCTGTCGTCAAAAACAAACTCACCCCTTTCAGCGCTTCGGCTCCTTGGGCTATTTCTGGCCGTAGTGCCCCAGTTAGGCCAAGGCTGAAATCAATTGACGATGCGACTAGACCGATTGCATGCTTGGCTTTATATAGCTAGCTACGGTGGTGGCCGCAAGTCCTGCAGGTCACTAGTACTTTTGGTGGTATGTGCACACCGCGGTTTTGACGAGGTCGTACGCAGAGGTCAGGACGACTTGAAGCGTGACATTGTCACAATACAGGATCAACGAACAAAATTGACCAATAGTGATAACTCAACAACGTTTTTTACATAGGTTATATGCTGTTTGTGAGTGAACGATTCGTTTGTTTCGTTGCAGTTTCCAAATGATTAACGTGGCTTATCAACATTGTTAATTTTAGCTCGTCAAATAGAAATCTCTGTATGCATATAAACTGTACATAGGCCTATATAGACCTACTGACTGTTTTTCATATTACTGTATTGCATGCAACGTAATAGCCGCTTCGTGTTGTAACCTTTTCAGATAAAGATATATTTATTTATTTATTATTCATTTATTATTATTTGCCCGAAGAGATGCTTCGCTTCGAGCGAATCATGCAAATACTCGATGGGGCAACAATCGGCCTTAACATGTTCGGCTATAACAGTGACATCAGTCAGTCGCACGCAGCCAATCATCATGAACTGCTGAGACACGTGACACTATGCCTCGTCGAATGCAGTAAGTAAAACAGTTTGTTTAGCATGTGCAGACGCTGAAACAAAACTGAAATAATAAAACATTTTTGTCGGCGCAGCTGTTGACTGAAATTTTGTTTCACTTTTATTTGAGTAAAATTTCACTTGAACTGTAATAGATTGTTATGGCTTTATGTACAGCGTCATGTTGGTTGCCAAATTAGCTGAATGGTACAGCATTGGATTCGTAGGGCCTACAGCGAGGGTCGCGGGTTCGAATCCCACATCGGGCGCTGCATTTTAGTCTCTTTGTTATTTATTATAAATAATTTAAAATAACCATAAATAAAATAAGACAAACATAGTTAATTTTAGCTTACATTGCATTTAAGCTGGGGTGGACGATTAATGGGAAGAATAATACGTAAAAGTTACGTTAAGGGAGCATATAGTTAAGCGTGCGATTCTAAACCGCGGGCGAAGCGAAGTTTGCTGTCTACGACTGCCTTGTTCCGTACGACGATAAGTAAGTAAGTAAGTAAGAATACTTGTACACGGCGCGAAAAGTAACAGTCACTATGCGCCTGATACATGTATAGAAACCAGCTTAAGCGTCTAGATATGCTACAATTATTATTATTAGACTGCATCGCACTAGTACGTAGGTAGATGCCGTTAATTGTGAACGACCCAGTAGTGCGGTCTGTAGGTCTGTCTGTCTGTCGGTCTGTTACCTAGTGAGCCTTGCATACAATTCTGAAGCAATCGAGATACCGTTTGCGTTGAGGACTCCGGTGGGCCCATGGAAAGACCTTTACATATAGCGGACCGCTTCAGGCGAATACTGTATTGTGTTCATTCAACGCAATACAGCCTTCTAGTTTGTATTTATTTTTGCCCGGACCGTTTCTTCTGAGCTACTCGGTTTTTAAGTCGACTCATCCGAGTCCACCTAATAAAGTGGGTCTCAAATGTCCTTCCGCTCGTCCGTACATCCGTACGTCCGTCCGACCACAAAAAGTTTTTTCGATTTCCATGACATTTGGTATGTAGGTACAGGTCGACGAGTGATGCATGACGGTATGCAGTATGACCCGATCCAAGGTCAAGGTCAAGGTCACAAGCCCTTGAAATTCAGAAATTCGGCCATTTTCAAAGGCTATCTCCTCCCCCATTTATAATGAGGGTTGGCAAATTACCACGGATTCTTAAATTAGGGCACAATACCTAAAGCTTATCTGGGCCGGATTTTTATTTTTGTACGAGTTTTTGTGTCTCGTGACTTTGAAGTTGGCTGTAAGTAGGAGTCGACCGTCAGTCCCGTATGGGGATAATTCTAGATCGTCTCATCCGAGTCCACTTAATAAAGTGGGTCTCAAATGTCCATCCGCCCGTACCGACGTCCGACCGACCGACCGTCCGTCCGTCCGTCCATCCGTCCACAAAAGGTATCTTCGATTTCAATGACATTTGGTGTGTAGGTAGAGGTTGACGAGTGATGCATGACGGTATGCAATATGACATGATCCAAGGTCAAGGTCAAGGTCAAGGTCATGAGCCCTTGAAAGTCGGAAATTCGACCATTTTCAAAGGCTATCTCCTCCCCATTTATAATGGGGGCTGGCAAATGACCACGGATTCTTAAATTAGGGCACAATACCTAAAGCTTATCGGGGCCGGATTTTTTATTTTTATCCCAGTTTTTGTGTCACGTGACTTTGAAGTTGTCAGTAAGTAGGAGTCGACCGTCAGTCCCGTATGGGGCTTATTTTTGTTTTTAGTTTTTCATTTCCTTACTTGTCAGCGCACGTAAACATCGATCGTATCGTATTAATATGGAATTTTCTTTAGGCCTAGTTGCGGTTCATTATTTTCTCTTTTCTGGTTCTGTGTGGTAGATGAAGCTGGCTGCCCTCAGCTTTTGGTCTCACGTTAATATGTAGTATCGTATCACACAGCGGTAGAACGCTGGTCTCTGACCGGCCAACTTTCCCTGTTCCTCGCTCGACCTGTAGCTGACGGGTGATCACTTATGTGACTAAGCCGTCCGGTATAGGTCAGCCAACGTTCGGGGTCGATAAATTGAGCAGTGAGCAATTTTGTCGGATGTGTGCTAGTCGCGCCATCTGGTGAGTATTGACGAGGTTAAGCCGGTGCGGTTATCAATCGCTGTGCGCCGTGTGTGAGAGCAATTTAATCGAGCTTAACCCTTCTGTATATAGCCTAGTCCCGCCCTGCGTGGCGGATGCTACTGTAGATTGCGCGTTATGTCGTCAATCTAATAAACGAACATTATTACTATTATTATTATCGTTGTGTCGTATTGGTAGAGTAGGCCTAGGCCTATATAACGTTTGTTGTGTGGCAATACTGAATTTCTGTTTTTAATCTGTTATCATCGACGCCGGTAGGGGTGCGAAGTATTGCGATAGCGCGTCTGTATGTCTCTCCGTTTGTTTGCCTGTTTGCTTGTGTATCTCAAAAACCACATGTCTAAATTTTCTGCAAATGTTGCCTATGTCCGTGGCTGGGCTTTCCTCTGACGGCAATGCGGTACGTTATGTACTTTCTGTTTCGTGGATTAGCCTACGTCGTTTTCATATGCAGGGAATAAGCCAGAATCAAAGTAGACGCGTATGTTTCGTCCAGTTCGCTAGGTGGCCGCACCGGGGGCGAAGTCTGCCGTCTCCGACTACATCTTACTGAAATTAGTGGAGAACCGTAAACTATTGTGTGATGAATTACGACTTCGCCTGGTCGTACCCTGTAGGTGTGCGAAATATTGCGACCAGTGTATCTGTATGTCTGCCTGTCTGTTTGTCTGTTCGCCTGTTTGTCTACTCGCATATCTCAAAAGTCACACGTCCAAATTTCACCACATTTTTGTGCATGTTACCTGTGGTCTTCCTCTGACGGCAATACAATATGTAATGTACTTCCGGTTTTGTGAATGACGTCACGTTTTCACATAATGGAGCGAATGGGCTAGAATCAAAGACGACACATATGTTTCATCCAGTTCGCAAGGTAGCGGCACCAGAGGCGACGTCTGCTGTCTCCGACTGCATCTTGTGTGGAATGGAATGAGTTCATTACTTACTTATTTACTTGCTTAAAGGGCGTGCCAAAGTAAAAGTGCGATGCCAACTCTGCGGTTATTTTCCCAGCCGCGCACGCAGTGACCGGTAACAAATTATATTGCTTGGCGATGTGGGAAAATGGTGTAAACAACTACGCAGATCGAGTTGTTATGCATCCGCGCCACGATCGGAAGATGCAAGATCCACCCGCATGTTCGTTGACCTAGCGGCCACCCTGTATTTACTTACTTACTTACTTCCAACTACATGAGATTGCTTGCTCGGGACGAATGCGCCGCAGATATTACGCGCTGACGACACAGCTTATGGGCCATGTCAGAATTCTACTGATAGAACGTACGCCCTGCTAATCAATGCCCCATCTTTATTTTCGTTAAGTCAGCATGCCGACAACGCGCCGTCAGTCATCGTAGTCGACTATGGTCAGCTTCTGGTATCGCACTGTGACGCTGTTGTATGACCATCCGCTGGACACGAGCCGTATTGCCGTGTACGGTTCGGCGACCCGAATGGCCCTGTTGATCACTCCGCCTGTATATCCAGCAGACACAACGCTAGTCAGGTCCAGCTTGAATTCGCCTGCCCGAAACCGCGAGTACTCGAGTACTACTCGAGTAGTAAACTACTCGAGTAATTTTTACTACTCGAGTACTCGTTGATTTCTATTTTTGGTTGGAAATTTTATTTTCGGTTGCGGTTTTTGCAGTCATTTGAAGAATTGTTGGAACTATGTAAAGTTTGGGCCTCGCGATTTCATTTGCAAGTTGTGCGAACTACTGTGATTTGAATGATATTGAATGTGCATATGATGTTACGGGGCTCCAGATACGCTGACTAAGTTGGACTAACCAGTCCACTACCCTCTTCTTCTTCATTGTCAGCTTGAATTAAAGTACTTCCGGTATTAACGAGTACTCGAGTACTCGTTAAAGTACTCGGACGAGTACTCGGGTAGAAAATTACTCGTTAGCGGCAGCCCTACCCGAAACCGGCAGCCCAATGAAAGTTTACATTGAATAAGCAAAGTGAGTCGAGAATTCAAATTTGTTTTTATTTTTTTATTTCCAAATAATATTATGTAGGCCTAGTTGTTTTTGACCCATTATTCACGGATCTCGACGCTTGGCGCATGCGCAGAGTGTTGTAGAGATATTTTGGTGGATAACTCGTTTCATGTTGATCGCAGAGCCACGTAAGTTGCAATTGCAGAGACAAATCGGGGTCAGAAATTTGAAATACATGTATATGCGAAATATTTGCCCCAACACACAGACACAGGTCACGTGGTGCGGCGTATGCGCAGTGGCAATGGTTACCTAAGGGAGACGTCGTTAACTAATGACCTAACAAAGTGTCGCCCTAACTTGACGTAACCGTACTGGCCCGCCGTGTAGTGTCGGCCGCCCGACCGCCCACGCGCTTGACGGCTGGCCGGCCGCCGTCCGGTCCGTACACCGGCAGCGTTACAGACGACCACGACGACAGACGACGACGACTGACGTCAGCGTGCAAAACAATACTGGCCCATTAGGCGGGCCAGTAATAACGCATAGGCATAGCATTTTAAAACTTGGTGGAGGGGTTGAGCACGTGACCCGCCATATATGACAACTGTCCAAGGTAAAAAGGTCAAAGGTTAAGGTCACAAAATCACGTAAAGTATCAGCAGCAAAACATGTAAGTAACGGATGGTCGTATCAACATAATCATCTTCAAGCTACGTGGAAATTGTCAATCTGGTGGCTAAGTGGCTAAACGTATGACATACGTTCTACGCCAGTAGGTCAAATGTACCGGAAATAGAACGGACTTTTATCTAATCTGCCGAAAAAATCGACTGAAATCGTCCTTAAATTGCCGAAATATAGGCCCCTGTAAGGAAATTAGAAAGGGTGAATCGACTGATGGAGTTTTCACCCGAAGCTCCTAAATAGTCGTTTCTGCGCACGCGCAGCGAAAATACAGCTAGAATTGCAGGAAATGTTTCCAAATCGCCAATGTTTCAGCCCTATTACATGAAACCGATGCCGCTGAAAGAAACGTAATTATAATTAGGTCAGGAAGTTGAAATACTGCCATTCCTGCACACGCGGAACGAAAAAAATTGACACAAACACAGGAAAATGTATCTCAATCGATAAATTATCGCTCTCTTTAAGGAAATTTGGGTCGCCGAATTGAATGATGTGCCAGCTTTTTATGAAGAGAAGCTCAGAAACAGCCTTTTCTGCGCCTGCGCAATGAAAACATGGCCAAAAATCGATCGCCCGAAATGTAGCTCTCCGTTTCTGTCTATCGTTTTATATGGCTTATGGGCCGAGTTGTATGATTCAAATAAAATTCATTAATTTCTGTCTGGTATCAGTTGTTTATCAAATCGCATTTATAATAATAATAATAACCAGGATGATATTTATGGTGCTGTCATCATGGCACAGCCATTGCGAGAGTTCACCCGGTTCATTTGATGAATGCAGACTCAGCGCCAAGGTTGCCGCTAACCCTCAGACTAAGCCAACCAACTTGGACTGCGAGTCCGCCAGAAAGAAATGGCACCTACAGTCCACATCCACCATCGCCATTTTATTATTACTCAGCCCGAAAGCTGATACTCATTTTACCGTCCCACGAAAGGTGGAAGGCTGAGTCGACCTATAGGCACTGCAGTAAGGGTGTGCAGCCCGTGCCCAAGGCTGTATATCGCAGTGGCTGTCGTAATAAACACAAATTAACTGCCGGCGGTGAGATTCGAACCTGGGTCCTCTCACACCGCATTACCATTAGGCCACTGCGACACTGCAGTAAGCCATCATAAGCTTTATTCACCACAAATGGTAGTAAACTAATAACAGTACACAACTGAAAATACTTAACTAAGAGTAACCTTGAACAGTTCTTCCGGTCGAATATGGTAGTAGAACCAAAAACTCACAGGCCTTGGAGAGTTGTTCAGTAGCCTAAATGACCTCCAAAGGTAACGCAAGGTCATCGGCAACGTTACCGTTCGATAAGTCACAACGTCTTTCTATTAGAGTTCTGTAAAAAATGTTTATTTTATATCGTTTTGCACGTAGAACCAATCAGTAAATTTCAATTTTTTTATGTTGCAAAAACATTTATGGCTATGGCCAACTCAGCCTTCTGTCCTCAGAGGGATAAGAAATGAGTACGGGCCAAAGTGCGGTGATGGTCTGCGGCTGGCAAGTAAAAGCAGCTATGGCTTATTGTGGATAAACGCGTGGATGGCAGGTAATACTGTGATGCTCGTTAGCAGGTGCCACACCTAAGCGCCATAGAGATGAGTCACATATATAGCACTCTATGATCTATACAGGTGCTATTATTAGGCGTAATTCACTTTATGATACCGATCACGATCGGCAACGCACGTGAGAACGGCAACGCCCAACATCAGATGGCCGCCATATGAAAATTAATACTGCTTACACCGCCACCTTTCCAGCACGACCATCCCCATTCAGTATGACAATAGAAAAAGATTGGAAATAATAAGAAACAAGTGGTCAAATAATTTTGACGAAAAGCCGCATCGCAGGGGCGGATTTTTCACTAAGAAAATGTAATGTGACACCCAGTTGCGGCAGTCGCGCTGTCATGCCGTTATTGAAGAATGAGTGATCACTCACAATGCTTTTCAGTGGGCCGGACAACCCCCAAAATTGCACCTTCTTGTGGGGATATCTCGACCCCATCTCATACATGGTTCATTGGACCTACAAGAGTCAGCCCCCAAAACGGCATCTCGATCGGTTCAGCCGTTTTTGCAGGACTCACGAACGTGACCAACAGACAGACAGACAGACATAGACAGACCACGCTACGTCGTCGATAGCAATAGGCCGCAGCTAGCTAATGATGCGATGCATCCTAATAATGCGAGGTGTAATCACTCAGGCTTTTTGACCGGGCGGTCGCGATAAAAAAGTGACAGATCGGTTGGAATATGTGAAATGTGTTCAAGTTTATTCGAAGTTAACATTTTGTGAAATGTCGATCATTTACTGAGTATGTGTGTGTGTAATTCGCTGCGAAAGCAGGGACTAAAATTAAATTCATACAGTGATTACAAATATAACGAAAGACATTTACGTGTATATGTGCTTTATATATTTATATTATTTAAGATTTTTTTGTCAGAGATTGTTAGTCTACTTCCAGGAATCCCAGCCACGCCCATATACGCCGACCTCTCTTGGTCGTCAGCGCGCGACTAAATTTCTTCCATTTTCTTGTTGCAAATTGTCTTAGCAACAAACATCTGACTAAACAAAAAATCGCTAACTCGATAACTCGTTTTAGCCAGCTATTGAATGTGACTCAGCTGACGCCAGAGCGATCTGAGTAAAGACACACAGAGAATCGAGATTAGCCAGAAACGTATGAGTGTGAGGCATCGAAAACACCGAACGGTCGGTAAAAGAGAAATAAAATTACAATGCGAGAATTCGTTGAACACGCAGCAGAATAGAACTGCCTGAGTGAATTTTGGTAACAAGTACATAGCGAAGTGAGTAAAGATTTGAATCACAGCTGATAACCGCTGCAGGGCGCAGTCTAACTAGTCCAGAGACGCTCACTATACTCAATTTCTGACATTTTGCGAAATATTGGTCGAAAATATCATTTTAGGCCGCATTACAGCGTTAGCTAGCAACAGCGGCCTGCTGCTACACATGGAATGCCGTGGTCGGTCTGTCTGTGTGTCTGTTGGTC
>Ga0209780_1004636_pt1 | contig 10640 bp, 9 predicted proteins | sample WorMetexBAHAMAS2_FD_187384 | JGI IMG/M metagenome (GOLD analysis project Ga0209780, IMG submission 187384) | Marine gutless worms symbiont microbial communities from Max Planck institute for Marine Microbiology, Germany - Inanidrilus exumae... | ecosystem: Host-associated > Annelida > Digestive... | reverse complement strand
CGGGACGTAACACTACTGGCCCGCCGTGGAGTGTTGGCCGCCCGACTGCCCGCGCAGCTGGCCCGCCCGCTGGCAGCATTATAGATGACAGATGCCAGCGAGCAAAACAATACTATGTGTAGGCGGTCCAGTAATAATGAATGTATATCACAAAACAGTATTGCCCTAAAAAATAGTAAATTCAAGTGAACAAATTAATGTCTGACTGTCATATTATGAGCACAGTGATATTTGGCATCGCCAATCTAATTTTGCATGTGTAATTCTGGTGCTATGTTAACACTGATGTTAAGTGTTGCCTAAGCGTGGACTGAAGATGCAAACTAAACATGTTTAATTGGTTTTTATCATGATGTTTCATTCCGTATTAATGTCATTCAGGCATTATTCCATTTGCTAAACATTTAAAACTGTAACTGTGATTATTGCTGTCTAAGGGCAGGCTTTTCCACCGCAAATTAGTCTTCCATTAACGTTAATAGGTGATTAACTCCCAATGATTAGTGGGAGTTAGTCTTCCATTAACATTAACAAAAGATTACTTTGCAGTGGAAAAACCGACCCTAAGTCTTTTAAATTGTTTGATATCCTGCTTTGATGTTTCCTTTCATGCTTTGACTCCTTTGGTTGGGCTTTGGGGAAGCGCATCTTTCCTGTACTAAACGCTTACTCCAGTTATCACTAGGGCTGTAAATATTTTTGCGGGCAAGAAGTCGGAAAATTCACTCGTGACAGAAAAACGCCAAATTCACAGACAATTTGTGGTCACAATTATGGCAGTGCAAAAGAGCCAAATCATCTTTCGTCGGCAAATTTACAACACCGTTGTCACTTTCAATAGCAAATTTCACGAAAAATAGACATTAGCTAAAGGTAAATCAAAAATTATTGTTATTATCCACACATGCCAATAGGCAAGGGCAAGGAGTGGATATATCGTTTACTGTTTGCTTGTGAGTCTGTGTGTGTGTTTGTACTGTTATGGATTTCTCCCGAGGATAAAGCTCGGGGTGTCAAATTTTGCGGGGTGTTTCATTGGAGTCCTGGGCAGGGAATCTCACATTTTGGAGGAACTTTGCTCCCCCAGAAGCCAAAATCGGATGTATCGGCTAGCATGCAGGCCACGCGTGCTGGCTCACGGGTGGGCGTAGCCCGTGCGCTGGCCGATTCATCCAGCGAGCTGGCCACGTGTAGGATCGGCGAGTGTGGATAGAGGTCAGTCCCCACTGACGTACTTATTATTATTATTATTATTATTATTATTATTAAAACGCAAGAATTCGTGGTGGTAGGTCAAATTCGTGAATTTTGTGAATCCTGCAATGTCCGCAAAAATTTTACAGCTATAATTATCGCCATAGTTTTAGTTTTCCTTTTGGGGAACCTGGCTGACCGAACCTGTTTAATTCAAGAAATCTGTGTTTGTGTGTGTTTGTTGTATCCTGCTGAATGCTGTTGTATTTTGTAGTGTACTGAGGACTGATTCTCATTAATATATTATATAATTTGATTTTCATTCCCAGTAGAGAGTTAGTATCAGTGAGTTGACATTGAGTTAGCGTTGAGTGTGTCTTCATGTTTTCTTTGCTGTGCATTGTGATCTGTGTTCTGAATGTTTACATTATATGTAATTGTGTACAAGTATGGGAGGTTGTAATCTGACTGCTTGCTTACTCAGTTTAGGTGAGTTGCGTAACTGCAGTTTCTGTTGACTGTCAAAGAGATAGAGAGGTGGTAAATGTTTTCATGCTGCTTTGCCTCTAGACTCTTACAGATGTATGTTTTACCAGGAAATGGCAAAAATAAATTGTTTGCATAGGAAATTATGCCCTGTAAAATATCACTGCAGTTTTACATCATGCTCAATGGCTATGGTGGTTGGTTCATCGTGCCAGAGGGCATATATGACAGCGTGCCTGCAGAAGTGATACGTACACGTTCTTAATTCTCCATTGTTGGTCTGAAGTTCAGCAAACTTGCTCCATATTGTCGATGTCAGTGTCAGTCGTAAATTGTGCTGTGCATAGCCGCAAAGCTTGCACTTTATATGCTAGTCGACTAAGAAGAGAAAAGTTCTGAAATCGTACCCAAACTGTCAAAAGAATGTGTTGAATCATGAAGATTGCCTGGTAGCATCTTGTAAGATATTGGTCCAGCCACAGAGCAGACCCAGCGACGAAATATAAAACGCTGGTGACATGGTACATGGCAGCTGGCAGACGACATATGCTGCCAACAACAAATATGTCAGAGTTTGCGTGCCGCATTCCATCATGTACTATGGAGCTTTGAACTACAGACACTGATGAACAGTTGCAGGGAGTTTATACTGCGCTCACCCTGGAGACATTTGCCATATTAATATGATGTATAACTGCATATATTCAATAAAACTCAACACAATATGGTTAAACTCTTCTACTGCAATTTAACTTTGGGATTAATCGAAATATGCACAGATTTATGCACATATCACGTTTTTCAAATTGGTACTTTTTTCTGTGGTTTCAGATATGTTTACATCATGTGCTGCACATATATTCATTACCGGTATGTTTTATGTTTATTGTGCTTCTTCAAGTTATTTTGTACAGTTTTGACTTTTACGATTATCACTGACGTTTTCATGAAATTTGTTAAATATATTGTAGTTGTAGTTGTCAAACCTCTCAACTTATAATACAAACTACACGCGGAACTACGAGGTTTGACAATTACAGTGATGATTTCAACGCATGATTTATTTTGAAGTGCATTTATCTAGATTATACATAAAATGTAGCCACTTGTGATTTGCATGTTTTGACTGCCTTGGAAAGTGAATGAGTATTTTGAGCTATTCTGTTACTGTAGTACTTTGGTGCATTTTTGTTAAAAAGTCATTTTATTGTAGTAATATTATCAAAGATAATCCTATATCTTTGATACGTTATCTCCAATAAACGTTCCAATTTGTATATTCAACGTGTACTTGCACTTTTTTTTCTTATTACACATAGTCCTCCGTTTATGTTAACTGGTTGCCATTGCATTGGATCTGTTGTTGGTGTTCTGAAATATTTTGGGGCATGAACACCAAACCAGCTGAACATTAAGAAGTTTTGTGGGAAAACTTATTATAATTCTTGGGTAATGACGAGTATTCCGAGAACTTAGTGGTTGATGCTGTTGCACATTTGTACAGATCATTTCCCCATCATTGTACTCTTGACCTTCAGACAACCTTGGTAATTTGTAAATGGTCTTCACTGGGATTCAATGATCTGTGACTGTGACTGGTGCTGAATATTCACTAGTCACTACCCTTCGTAATTATTATCAACATGAAACGCTTCAGTGGGCTTTGATGAATTCAGATAAAAGTGAAGGCCTAGTGTGGTTGACTTGGAGGTGGTATGTCTGCCTGCTGCCCGCTAGTTTAGTTGTCCATTAACGTAGGCATTGGATGGCCACATAATGTGTTGTGGTACACTGCGAGTAGTAGCTGTTACTTCTGAGTTGTAATATCAGGCCCGGATTAAAGTTGACATAGTAAAGCATGTGAAATATACTCAGTTTTATTTTTAAACAGTAAACTTATGTGATCAGTTATAATTTGTAAATAAGAAATCTTACATAAATTGTACTTTTTCAGTTAAATAATTTACCTTATTAATTATTATGACTTACTCATTCAATCTAAATGTATACTGTTATTGCTATATTTTTCTTTTTTTCAGTTATCTTACTCCAAGAATTAATCCCTATTAAATTTTAATATTTACAATATAGTTCTACCTTGAAGGCGCGATAGGCGATATGACCTGAATTGTGTTAAAAGCGCCGTTAAACCCCAAACAACCCCAATGTTGCTCCTTGGTGAGTCACAATGCAACCGGCGGAGGACGGAGCCATGGCGTCGGCCATAGGTAACATGCACAAGTGAAGTTCGGACATGTGGTTCCGGAGATTTCCGCGCGGACAGACAGACAGACTGATCACAATACTTCGCACACCTGCCATAACGATAAGAATACTCTACAGACTACAATCACACTCAAGACAATGCATCAAGAAGTCTTGTTTACGTACATCAACTTTACACAAAGTAGACTACTCTGCACTCTGTATCTTGAATTCGTAAAGCATAAAAACTAGCACAAGCCGCAAGGTCTCGAAAAGCGCCTCGGTGTCGGCCTAGCAATGTCTCGGTCTCGTATCGGACAGAAAATCGAACGTCTCGGTCTCGTCGAATTGTGGGAAGATCTCGCACTAAAACTCAAATGTCTCCGTCTCGTATCCTATGGTCTCGTTTACATCTCTGATATATTGATATATTGCCCGCAGGCAGCGCGAGCGAAACAATACTGGCCCATTAGGTGGGCCAGTAATAAGGTGATTTACTTAATTTATTGATACTCTACGGCTACTCAAGAATATCAATCCACGGTGACATTTCCATTGCAGCAAGTCGTCTTTGATAGCAAAAAAATCCTGGCTGTCAGTAACCGCTTTAACGGAAGCGAATCGTCAGAAGTTGCTACGTGTGACCTTCGAACGACCTTCACTGGGAGTCGACGATCTGCGACTGCCGTTGAAGGTAGCGGATCATGAGACACGCGAAGACGGTCATCACCATCTTAGCTTTGACCTCGACGATGTCCTCTGGCAGCGCGTAGACACGTGCGCCGATCTTGCGAGCCACCGATATGGCATACTGAGCATTCTCCAGCTTAGTAGCCTGGCAAACGCCAAAAATCACCATCAAACACGTATGAAACAGTTTTCGCCGTACTTTTCCCCGTATGTTATGGTATTGTAGGGTTTAACGTCCCACTCGACACATATCATTTCGGAACAAGAAATAAACCATCAACACCGACAAACTAGAATGCCCTCACTCGAGGTCGCAACGACCACTTACAGTTACATTTTCCTCCTGTGACTTTGACCTTCTAACTTAACCTAGATAGACAGTGTCGAGATGAACCAGCGTGCTAAATATGCAGGTCAGAAGTCACTTAGCTAAAAAAATTATTGTTCGGACAGACGGACATGTACCCGGCCGATTGCTGTAGGAGAAATACTATTTTCAGAAGTGACCAGCAACGGCGGGACAAAGACAAAGACTGCGTTTTAAATGGCGATCGATTTTAGGCCTAAATAGGGCCCTAGCAAAGCAGCATAGGTAAAATGCAAACAAGTATGTCCGTCCTCGTAATACTCGGACGGAAATGTACGCTGGCCGCGTCGCGTGCTGCCCCTCCCCTTCCCCCGGTGAGTCACGTTAAGTATGCGCCGCGCGCTGTATTAGGGTTAGAAAAAATACGCCGGGCGCTGTATAAAGTTTAGAAAAAGACGGACAGAGACAGACGGACGCCAGACCGTTACATTATACGCTTACCGCTGGACGATCCAGCGTATTTTAACTAACGGCAGAACAACAATACTTCGACCGTCCAATCGGTCACTTGAGGATGACATGGTCACAGGGTTCGTGGCCATACTGATATAGGCCTACATAGGGTAAAGAGTCCTGCCTGGTCATCGGAACTGGGACTCTTGACGAGGTCATAATCAATAGATCCGGGTTTACAGGCGTCGACTAGATCGATCACAACGATACCGTCAGAGATGCGCGGGTCGTTGAAACCGTTGATTCGTGTCGATTTGTCCGCCGCCGACAACTGCATCGAATACCGCACAACTAGGATCAGACAGATCGGCATATATACAACATTCACTCTGCAATAAAGTACTAACCAGTATCACGTCTTGACAGAACGCAATCAAGTTCAAAACAGAAAATTATATTTTAATAAAAACCGACTAGTACGAGAAATCCAGAAATGTCCCAAGGTCCATGAGTACAGTCCATATAGTTTGTCTTCATGGCTGTTATCGTTAAGTGAGAATATCAGACGGCACTCTCCGGCACATAACACTGAAATTGGCTCAGTGTCGTTACCGGCGAACGGCATGCACACCTGCCTGGATTTTCTCGCATTACGCCGTCACTGGTTTGCCCAACTTCATTTTCACTTTTCACATAAATCGACTACTAGACTATATCCTTAACCACTAACCTAACCTAAGTATACTTAATAAAAATAAAGTATATTTGCCTAACCATAACCTTCCAAAATATAACTCTTCTCTGGTCCATAGTCTACTGTATTTATTTCCCAAATTTCATGAAAATCCACAAAGGGCCTATAACTTATTTAGATATCCGGCACACGGAGAGACAAACAAACAAACAACGGTGAAAACAGTACTCCCGTCAAAAGTGCCGTAGAAAACTAATTCCTGATGTAGACGATACGGAAATATTGAATAACTTGAATGATGGTTCGTTCAGCCGTTTTTGCAGGGCTTACGAACATGACCAACAGACAGACAGACAGACAGACTGACTGACTGACACACACACACAGACAGACCGACCACACTACACCGGATGCGATGCGTTGCGTTGCGGTGCCGGCGAAATTTAAGGAATAGGTAGACTAAAATAAACCAGAGAAGAGTTGATCAAATTTTGGTAGTGATCAGTTAGGGTTAGATTTAGCGTACCTGCTGCTCGCCGGTAACGACACTGTGCCGATTTCAATGTGACGCGGCGGGGGTATGCCCTTTACCGAGTGCCTTCTAGTTACTATTGTTATTGTTTTTTCTTCTTTTTTATTATTATTAGGCCGCATCGCATGCATTGTATAAGATGTGGGCTATTGCTACCGACGGAGTAGTGTGATCGGTCTCTGTGTGTGTGTGTGTCAGTCAGTCTGTCTGTCGGTTTGTTGGTCACGTTCGTGAACCCTGCAAAAACGGCTGAATCGATCGAAATGCCGTTTGGGAATGACTTGGGTTGGTCCAAGGAACCATTATTAGATGGGGTCCAAATCCCCCAAGGGAAAGAGCATTTTTGGAGGTTTTCCGGCCGACTGAAAAGCATGGGCCGAGTCTCTGTGGTGCATGAGCTGTGTCAAAACGGCTGAACAGATCGAGACACCGTTTGGAGGGCTGATTTTTGTGGGTCCAAGGAACCATTTATTGGATGGGAATCAATATCGGACGAATCCATTCACAGCCGAGAGGGGTGACAAGTCGGCGATGCGGCCTTTCGTCAAAATTATTTGATCACTCGTCATTATTTTGATTATCATCGTCATCATCATCATCAACGTTAACAGGCATGACAAGGACCTTGTTGTTGACCCAGATGACAATGTCGTCCCCTTCAGTCTGTCCAGCCATTTCATCCTTACCAGAGAGCTTTGCCAGAATACATAGAGTGTACGCCTTCATCAGCTGCCAGACCAGCGCTGCAGCGCGTCAACAACAGCAACAGTAGCATACAACTGCAGCCCGACTTACGACAAGGGTACGTCAACTGTACAACTTAGCGCTGATGAAAACTTGCAAAAACTTGTGACTTGTTTACAAAAGTTCTAATTTACACAAAATCTCAAGACACTTCGTGTTTCTAGCTTGTAATATTAGTCCCATTCGTGCGTTTTCACGAGTATATCTTAAGTCCTAAGATCGTAAGCGTTTGAAAATTAACTTGCGATCAAATAGCTTGCAAAATGTGCGTTACGAATTCGTAACCACTTAAATTTACGACAGTCGAAGATCGAAGAACAGAATCAAACTTGTCAAAATCTGGAGATCGTTTGCCAATGCCCCAGTGAAGCGTACGTCATTATGAGGTTAGTTTTAGTGGTGCATCTTAAGCTTGTTTTCCATCATATTATCTGTGTTATAAATGCTTATATAGCTTTCAGATGCTTCGATATATTATTTTAAAATAGAAAGACACGGTCAGAGAGATTTGCTATGGCAGCAGTCAATCGCTATTATCGATATCTGTATCTGCGGTATCAAGAAACTTCACCTTGGCCTTATTGTACAAGAGAAAGGCAGGACGCTTTGAGCAGCAAATAATTTTCTTTTAACGAAAATGTCTGTCCGGTCCACACAGAAAGTAAACACGGGCATAACTGAATAAGCCTATTAAGACGCAGCATTTGTACGCATGAGAATAAAGCTCTGATTGCTACCGACCAAGAGTAAGCGTTTCGTTCCCATCGTAGATGTCTTTGCCGGCGACTCCCACCAACGAAAACTTGCACTGTTTGCCCAGCTCCACTGCATAGTTGCAGTTCTCTATTCAACACAGCACAGATATCGAATTACGAATAACCACCCATCACTATAAGTTGGGTACGACCATAGACAATTGGCTGGCTCCTGTTGTGTGAAGTCACAGAGCAACAATCTAACTCAGAAATGCAAGTATGTCCGTCATCATAATACACGGACGAAAGTGTACGCTGGACGCGTCGCGTTCTGCCGTCTGGTGAGTCACGTTGAGTATACAACGACGGGACAGACGGACTGACGGACGCCAGACCGTTACATTACGCTTTCCGCTAAACGCGGCCAGCATATAATACCGTATAATGTTACCGCATAATGTTTCGCCAGTATCTCACCGATCTTCTCGAGCATCATTCTGAGTGTGTTGAACTTGGTGATGACACGTTTCCAGTCAACACATCCAGGACGTATGACGTCATACAGCTGGAAGATGACGCGTCCGTCACTGAGGTCGCTGTACAGGTGACTGACATACGGAGACACGCCCATCGAGTTCATCCAGTTACGATACACTGCACAACACAACAGTTTCATAACAAGTATGTCGGTCCGTTTTATTGTCGGGCCGAAATGTACGCTGACCTCGTCGCATGCTGTCCCGTGGTGAGTCGCGGCGAGTATGCCGACGAGACAGACAGACGGACAGACAGACGGACGCCAGACCGTTAAATTACGCTTTCCGCTAGACGCGGTTAGTGTAACAACCGTCGTAGTATGTATTATCACTGTTAGATATTTTAAAACTAGAAAGTCCTCATTCGAGTTCGCATCGACCACTTTAGCAGCAAAAGAACTCGACAAAGGACAAAAATATTATACGTCTTGTTCTAACGTGCATCCACAGCCGAAAAACTGAGCATTTTTCATGACCTTTGACCCATGACCTCGAACTTCCAACTTGACTAGATATAGGGTCAAGATGAAACAACAGTCAAATTATCTACGTCAAATGTCACTGAGCACAAAAGTCCTTGTTTGAACGTACAGACAGACACACACACCGGACAAAATGCTTTACCGGACCACTAAAATGAACGTTAACAACGAAATGGGGTCGTAATAATGTGAGTACGGGCGACCAAATGGCAGGCCGATTTATATTGCAAGCAAATTTAGCATTTATTCACAATTACTGATATCAGTAATTTGAATTGCTGATATCAACAATTTGTAATAGTGACATCACTAAACTGAATTATTGGTATCAGCAATTTGAATTGTTGATATCATCATTTAATTATTCGAATTACTGATATCAGCAATTGTTAATAAATGCTAATTCCACTTGCCAGACGACTAGGGGTGCATAATTTTCAAATCCGGCCGTTTGATATTAACACTTTAGCTTTTTAACGAACTGCAACTCTGTCAGTTAATGTCACAGTCAGATTTTAAGTTCTGTATCATTAAACTCACTTTCTTGTTCGATAGTTAAATGTTGTCCCACAAGAATCCTCTGATGTTCGGTGTTATGAATGAGAAATATTTTATCCAAAAACTAGATCAGGCCGGATGCTATCTCGGATTTGACCGGATGCGGATCCCAACTGGATCCAGTGAATCGGGATCCGGCCACTTCAGTATCCGGATTGGATCCAACAAATTTACCAGATATCCGGTAGAATCCGGATCCGAATAGGTATCCGGTACATCCCCACATACGACCAGTCGTCACTCACTCTTTTCCTCTCTCGTTTCGTCGCGCACCGCCTCCGTGACGTCATCGCGCGGTTCCAGACCCGGATAGTGGTTGAAGAGGTTGGCGACGAACGCCAGGTTCAGTTTCTCGTTGCCGATGACGACGTCGGCCGGCGACACGAAACAGCGACAGCCCAGTTTATCTGCTTCTTGCAACATCAGCTCCGCACGGGCTGTCAGATTCCGCTCCTATGTATCGCAACAAAGCATTTATAATAAAGACATATTTCGGACTCCTTTCAGCGCCCTTTCCAACATTTCATTTTGCAAATTATAACTAGAAAGCGGTGCAAAGCCCAACGTGTAGCCCGCACGGCATGCGTAAATGCGACTGTGCATTTCTTATTTACTTACAGACTGGCTATGCTACTGCCACCCAGCGAATGACCTTTAAAACCCAGCGCTCGGCGTATTTTAGCCTACGTGCACTCACCACCCTGCACCATACGACCTCAGAGGTTACTATACCCAAGTTAACCAAAATTTTAGCCGTAGTAATTTTTTATCAAAGGTGTTAACACAACAATCCGCGTTGCGATCCGTCCACCCATTGTGGAATGACAGGGGTGACCTTTAAAAAAGAAAGTAACATCGGTAAAACTTAAGCCCGCCGGTGGCATCGCGATGCCGGGCGGGCTAATAATTATTAGGCCTTATCGCATGCACTCAGTGCATAACATGCGGCCTGTTGCTACAGACGGAGTAGAGTGATCTGTCTGTGTCTCTGTCTGTCTGTGTTAGTCACGTTCGTGAGCCCTGGAAAATAGTTGAACCGATCGAGATGCGAGACGCCGTTTGGG
>Ga0209780_1004635_pt1 | contig 10640 bp, 7 predicted proteins | sample WorMetexBAHAMAS2_FD_187384 | JGI IMG/M metagenome (GOLD analysis project Ga0209780, IMG submission 187384) | Marine gutless worms symbiont microbial communities from Max Planck institute for Marine Microbiology, Germany - Inanidrilus exumae... | ecosystem: Host-associated > Annelida > Digestive... | reverse complement strand
CAGCTGTAAATTTGATCGTTGAGCCAGTTTATGCAGTAATGTTGAGTGTCGTACAGTGTCAAAGGCTTTGGAGAAGTCCAGGGATATGACGACGACGTAAGGTTCAGTTTCCAGTAGGTTAATGACAGAGTGAAGCAGGTAGACGATGGCCGCAGTAGTCGACCCGGTTGGACGAAAGGCGAACTGGTCGTGGAATTGCAGAGCTGGCGGCGGCGACGACAGCGCCGGGTATATGTGGTGCCGCACGACGACGCGCTCTGTTAGGCGGGTGAGCACTGGCGTTATCGAGATCGGCCGGTAGTCCGTCAGCTGCTGCGGCGTCGGCGTCTTGGGTACCGGCCGGATGTACGCCTGCTTCCACTGCGCCAGCACAGTTGACATCATCAGTGTCAGGTTGATGAGGTCAGCAACCGGACCACAAAGGACTGGCGCAGCGAGCCTTAGAAACCAGGCCGACATTCGGTTTTTGAGATACGCAGGTGAACACAGAGACAGACGTAAAGGTATGCTGATCAATTCGCACCCTAACCGGGATAAAGTGTAAGAATTTCGTTCCAGTTATAATCCCCAAATATTCTCACTTGAGGACCTGGCCCAACCCGGCATAACTCCAGGAAAGAAGGATTATTGAAAAAAACGAGTTTGTGCCTCTCTTGAAGGTTTTTCATTATCACGAAAATATTATCCGACAGGAACTTAGAACTTATGGCAGGCTTTAAAGACAAAATTTTACATTCAGTTAAAGCTGTCGGACCTGAAAAAATACGTTAGACAACAACTTTTAGGTTGGACCAAACAATGCAGTCATCTGTACTGTCTATATTTAAAGCAAGACAATGCAACAGAGCACAGGATGCAAATTACTTTCAAGTGTTCAATCTCCGATGACAGACTGACGTTCTTCTGAGCGCACTGTGAATTCAGTTCCTCAAGACCAGCCTTGCTTATCAACAAATCACTGCACTTTACTTCGGACATTTCTATCTGGCTTTTCAGTTCTTCAGTCTGCTCACATCACATCAATAAACACAGCGGCATAATGCACACGTGGTAATGTTTAGAAACTTTGCTGCAGCCTTAATAATCACCAGTGCTTGTTCCAAATCATTTGCACTTGTAGCCTACCAATGTTTGCAATATGAACGTTTTATAAGAAAACAAGATTTGTCAATCGGTGCATCTGCTAACAGCAACCAGCACCACCACCACTACCATAACCTTTGTTTTAATGGCAGTTTTCCAGGCCAGTTCCCCCTCTGTCCTTTTCCTCCACCTTTACATACATACATATAAACACACATTTGTAAAGCATCAAAAATAGCGAACGAATCTGTAGTCACAGAGGGCGACTAGATGGCAAAAGCAGATTGAAAAATATGGGATCCAAGTTAGCATTTAAAGATACTTTACTTATAAAGCAAATGTGTACAGGCAGAGAGTTCCATACAGATGGTGCATAAACAGAAAATGCCACGAGAAAAGCTGATTTATGATGCCAGATGGTCTTGCCAGAAGATTTTTGTTAGAAAAACATGAGGATCTAGATGGACATTAGTCAGCAATTAATTCAAAGATAGGGAGGTTACACAGTATGAATTGTTTCCCAGGTAATCAGGCACAGTTTGTAAGAAATGTGACATCTAACACAAAACCATTGTAAATCACGATGGATGTTCATTGGTCATAGAACTAGTGATCCATGGTGCCTCTGCAACATCCTGCGCTAGAACGTTTTGCACTTGTAGCCTACCAATGTTTGTCTGCAAACAGTAGCGTTACAGTAGTCAAGTCAGCAACAGAAGCCGCCACGGCCTTCAACAGAACAGAACTTTTGAAATAAGTGGCACATGGGCTACATGCTGTTCCCATCACCCAACCTACATCATCAAACCACCAAAGCACTAGCTTCAGCCAGTGAAAATCAAACACTGGCCTTGTCCTTTCTTCGACCACCACTACATCTCTGAGGGAAACGGCAGTGATCCCTTCATGCTGGATCTCCAATGCTACTATTCTCAACAGCAATAATAATCAAAATTTGTGTTAAATTGGTAAAGCAAAGTAAAGTAAGTGTATAGCAATTAGCAGAAAGTCTCCCACACCACTACAGGAAACTCACATGCCATATGGGATCAGGTGTTACCTGCCACCCGACAGAGCTGAGAATCCCACCTTTACCCCCAGTCGAAGTAGGTACTTGATTTAGTGACCATGGAGGGGTGCAAAGCAGAGTTGACCTATGTTACGTGAAAGCGGACCGGCCGAGAATTAAACCGCGACCTGTCATTCGCAAGTCCAACGTCCTACCGCTGAGCCACCACACAACACATATACTATTGTTCAACATCATATCAAAGGCCGTCACAGAAGAGTTGTCACCTGGTCTTTTAGTTTTAGTCCAAATAAATGACGTGTGCCAATCCAGACTAGGCAGTATGCTGACAGGCGAGTGACCCCTCTGTGAATAAATCAAGTCACAGTCATGCAAAGGCTAACTTACCTTACCTCAGGCATTAGTTCTTCCCGTGTCATAGACGCACTGGGCCACACGCTGACGCCATTCATTTCTCCTTGATGCCAGCTCCTCTACTCCATCCAGGGCGACACCGATGTCTTTCAAATCACAACGTATTGTATCTTGCCAATTCTTGCATGATCTTACTGGTTTCTTCTTGACATTATCGATGTTCCTGTACAGTGCTTGTTTTGGAATCCTGTTGTCTTCCATTCTCAATATGTGTCCTAACCATCTTAGTCTCCTCTTTTATTATTAGTCACAACGGTCTCAAACCAGTCCTTTCTCTGACAGTAGGCCTAACATTTTGAATTATGTCTCTCCATATTAGCCGCGCTGACCTGAGCCGAAGCAGACAGACGTGGCAAGTCCACTGGCTGGCGCTGCATAAGCCTACAGGGGGCGCATTATAGAAATACCCGACAAACTGTTCACTGCTACTTAACCCTCCTTCACCCCACACGTCATGTATACACCAACTAATTCCTCTCATCTACTGGGCTAGCGCATTGGACCTACATAAGGTCTCAACGCTGGGTCCAGAGTAGGCTAGACCCCTGCCCGCAATAACGAATGAACAAACGAACGAGACGCTAACTACACGCTGCCAATGACAAAAGGCGGTTCATACGTCCAACTTGTGCTGTGCGGCTTGCTGGTCATTCAGCTGCTGTAGACGTTTCGTCTCATTCACGGCATCTTCAAGCTCCTTCTGCACATTCGCACGACTCCGCAACAAGTCATCAACTTTACTTTCCAGTCGACAGATCTCTGATTGCTGTGAATCTATGGTGTCTGCGTGTCGGCCGATCACCGCATGTAGTTCTTGAAGCAGATCGGCAGACTTCTGTAATGCACAACGACCACATTCGATCAAAAACAATACCACATAAAATCTGGAGTATAATACACACGACTATGACCCTTATTATAGTATAACTAGTGTTACATGTCAACAAATAATCATGTCAGTCTTCCTGGTAGAGTAATGAGGCCTGAATTCACCATGACTTACAGCACTACCTCATTGTTACCTATGCCAACAGTAGTCAGTTGGTCACGCCAGTAAGGTTTACAGAGGCGTTTATGTGTCTGTCTGTCTGTTTTTCCACACGATATCTCAAAAAGCAATGCAGCTAGGATAACCAAACTTGACATAAACATGTTCCACCAAGAATCCTGAAAATCCATTTATTTTGGGGTCAAAAGGTCAAAGGTGAAGGTCACGCAGCACCAAAAACACGTCTGTGTCAGTGTTCAAACGGAATGCAATGTTGACGTTTGCTGCATACATAAGCTATACTGTTATGCTAGGTTTCCCTGCGTCACTTCCATGCAGCCCATGCTGCTGAGTGCTGACCGCCGGTTTTTATGTGTGTTTATGGCTGACAAGTGTGCAGAGATCATGTTACAACTGCTACAATAGCCCACTTGACGTTCTCGGTATATTAAAGGTGAGACGCCAGGCGCAGCCGTCGTGTTTCTCACAGCTGTACTCAGACTCGCCAGTTGCTATTGGCACCCTCCTGCTTCTGCAAATAACCGTGACCGATAGGCTGAGACCAGTAGACCCAACCGTCACATGAGACTGCATAAACTGCCGCAATGCACGGCCGTCGTGCTTGGGTATTCAGCATCTGCTGCCTCTCAACCCTCCACCAGCAAACTCCGCCCTTTTATGTGACTGCGACCGAACAGTCACGATGGCCACGAACATGGCAATTTGGCAATTAATGATCTGTTTATCGCAGTGCAGAAGAAATGTAACAACCCACAACTAGGCAGTTGTAGACATCAGACTTCGCCCACGGTGTGCAATCGCACTGCCCAATTCGCAGCTGATACTAATCACAATACTTGCACACCATATATGGGGGGGATGAATGCATCCTTTGTTCTACCATGCATCAGGTAACTACAGGGGCCATTGCAAACCGTTCAACACGAATTTATCAACTGTGGTATGTTTGCAGATGCGCAACTATAATTCTCCGTGGCTCAATTCTCCATTAACTCTATATACTTCCTTAAAATAAGTTCCATCAACGCTAAATTAACTTCACTTTCCTACGTAGATGCATCAAAGTCAGTGGTATATTTGTTTCTCTGACACGGACTACAACCTGGACCGTTTCTTCTGAGCTACTTTTCGTTTTTTCCTTATTTTTCGTTCCTGTGCCATGTGCTAGATTAAGCTGCCCATCTCGTCAGCTTTTGAGCGTAGGCTGCATCGTATCGTATCATATTGTATCGTAACGGCAACGTGTGTTTCGGTAATTCTTCTCATTAATCGTCAAATTTGTCTGTTCCTCTTTTACTTCAGTTTGTAATTTCGAAATAGTTAGTCAAAATTATACCATATAATAATAAGAAATTGAATTCTGTCCGACTTTACGGTAAGTAAGGAAATTTAAGCTAAATCAGTGCTTTGTAGCAAAATTAATAACGCTATACGGCCCATTATAGAAAAAAAACATGATGTCATCCACAAAACCAGAAGTACATAACGTATCACAACGACACCGGTGGAAGAGTGAGATCGAGCCTCGACCATAGGCAACATGCACAAAAATTGGTTGGTTGGAAGATAAATGTCCCCTCCATTTCAGCACAAAAATAGGTTATATTGAGGACAAGGTCTTGTGTGGAGATTTAGTTCCGCCAGTTTAAGAATGGCCAACGATATAGTAACCTCCCAACCTCGTTGCCTTTTTGTTCAATGATGACCCACAATGGAAAAGGATGGGGGGGCTCATTTAACAGGGTGGAAACTAACCAACCACCACAAGACCTATTTATAAGTTCAATGTGATATCTTGTGTAACTGCTGTTCATCAGTTCCTATAACATATCAGTGCCTGAGGACTCTTGTTGTATAATACCTTTTCTGTGTTGGTCTGGTTTCAGAATGCTTCTCTTAGGTCAAACCCAAAATAAGCACCCGGGGGACATCCCACCCACAATACCAGTCTAGTATGTACACACGCATGGACGGACGGACATGAGGTGAAGTCCAGTCTTAAGTTTAGACTTAGACTAAACTTGACCTCGCCCAATGTATTCAAAGACAATTTTGCAGGTAACTCGCGCACTTAAACTACAAAACATCATGTTCAGCAGTATTTTATTTTTATTTATTATACATCAGCAAAAATGTTATTAAATTCTAAATATGCTACAATCATATGACGAAATGTCAAAAACAGAGACTAACAATGATAGTGACAATTTGGATGTACTGCCCTCATTTACCTCAAGTTCACCCTGTTTTGCTTCAAGTTGAGTCCTTAAGCTTCTGCCATTCTCCTGACTCTACAAGCACATATTTCTGAACAAGTAAGACTGCAGTTACAACATGTCGATTACAAATCAACATTTACACTTAAGATTTAATGTCTCACTTGATACATGATTGTAGTCATTTTAGAGGATGTCACTCCATCCGTTCGCTTTGCTACCATGCACTACAACGATGAAGACAAAGTACTGCCAGTGAAACTACTGCATCATTACGCAACACGACAGTACTTCTCAAAGTCTTGCATCAGTGACAACTCAAGTCGATGAGAAAGGTGATTACATCACTGTGCAACTTCTCACGCCATAACTGGTAAATCAGGAAGAGGTGGTATGGTAAAAAAAGGTTGATTTGTATAGCGCATCATTGTAACTACCTCTAATGCGCTCAGACATGGATCACACAGTTTTACCTGCAAATTACATCATACCTGCCTTTACTCCCCAGCCGCAGAGCAACGCCGCCCTTTCAGCTGGTACTCATTTTACCGTCCCACGGAGGGTAGAAGGCTGAGTCGACCTAGTTTCTAGCTGCTTACTGCAATATAAACCCGTCTGTGTAACAAATTTTTATAAATTACGCCGTAAAATGCTAAAAAAAGTACAAGTTTATTGGTCTTTTTGGTATAGTTATTCTTTGGCTGTTTCCGTCATGTGTGACATCATGCGCTTGTTTTGTTTGCATTGTTATGCATTTGAGATTAGGTAAGTTATTTATTATACCATTTTATGTTTTAAGAACCTATTTCTACGTCGTTATGCCTATTATGTTGTGTAATGTCTCACTCAACACTCCAATAACATGTTCCCTTGTTCGTTTCCCTGGTATGACGTCATCACTTGCAATAGTAAACAAATCACTTTCTTGCGCTTTTTCTATAATTTCCTATTCTTTGATGTTCCTTAATATCCAAATAGATTTGCTTATATTAAAGACATACTATGGGCAATTTACTTTAACAACCAAAAAATCATTGCATATCATCTTTAACAGGCAACAATCTTTATTCTTTATGAAACTATCTATAAGTTGCACAGTGAACAGGAAATCAAACATGTACTTAGATTTCACTTGTGGCATATAAATTATGTAATATCACTCGTAGGCAATGTCAATTTTACTATTAAAGGGCCTTTGGACTTACTTTCTTCATTCACTTGGTACAAGCTACAGAAAGATAATTCTGTATTAGCCCCGTACGGGACTGGCGGTCGACTCCTACTTACTACCAACCTCGAAGTCATGTGACACAAAAACTAGGACTAAAATCAAAAATTCGGCCCCGACAAGCTTTAGGCATTGCCCCCTGATTTAAGAATCCGTGGTCATTTGCCATCCCCATTATAAATGGGAGAGGGGTAGTGTTTGAAAATGGCCGATTTTGCGACTTTCAAGGGCTCGTGACCTTGGATCGGGTCATACTGCATACCGTCATGCATCACTCGTCGACCTCTACCTACATACCAAATGTCGTTGAAATCGACGGACGGACGGACGTACGGACGGGTGGACGAACATTTGAGACCCACTTTATTAGGTCGATTCGAAGGAGTCAACCTAAAAATTTAACACTTGAGGACCGAATAGAGTGCTATAGAACCCCCTACATTTTTCATATGAGTCAAGATAAGCACTTTATTACGCAGACTGACAATGCCAGTGGATCAGTGGATCACAGTTAAGTTGACACAACCATCAACATTTTCAATGTAGACTCTTAGTTTATGCAATACGCATTTAGTACAAAATTTTATCAAGATTTTTCAGACGAATAACAAATTAACAATTTTATATGTTAGTAGACTATACTAACTGCATACAGCTCAAGTCGAAGTGAGCTAATGATCTGATCATTCTCGACGTAGCGACGTTCACACGTGGCATGCAGTTGGCTCAGTGATCTGCGAGTAGCAGTCAGGTCCTGCTGCAGCTGTGTGATGCGCAATGATTGATCACTCATGACACTCTTCTGCTGATTTATGACCTGCCTTAACCTCTCATTGGCCAATGACGCCTCTTTCACTGAAAACAAAATACGGCGATCCTGCAGAATAGATGTACCGGTTTTATACCCCATGGAATTCCATGAGGGCATTCATTCGTTCGTTATTGCGAGCAGAGGTCCAGCTACTCTGAACCTCAGCGCTGAGACCTCTAATTCCATGGGGGCAAAAATATGTAAAATTTTCTACGGAGACTCCATGTGGAATACTCCATGGAATTACCACGAAACATGACATTTTCCATGGTAATTCCATAGAGTATTTCCCACGGACTCTCGTGGAGTCTCCTTGGAGTTTTTATATGTTTATGCCCATGTGGCACGCAAATTCTACACAGTATTTCACACAGAATTCCATGGAGTCTTCAGTCCCCTCCACAGAAAGTTTAATATGTTTTGCCCCCCGAAATTCCATAGGGTATAATAAAACGCGAACCACTGTTCTGCTGGATCGCCCATAATACTTGCATCAACTCTAATCTAGGAAGCGAGCAAAACTAACAGTGATGCTTATGACATTTTCTCTCTATTTGCTGAATCATATGAGTACAAATCAGCCAGCTCGCATAACCAGGACTAGGAGTGACCAGTGTGGATACTGGAGTTCGTGCAATCCTGGAGTTAGTGGATACGTTCTGTTGCTTTTAGTGACAAACTGAGCAGAGATGGAGACGCTGTTAGTATGGTATGTACACGTTTCATGGAAGGACGAGAACGAATGGTAAAAATGCATGGATTACAAAGTGGATCGAGAGTGTAAGACCTACAGGCAGGCCAAAAACACAAGAGGTTATGACAGCTAAGCAAGTAGGAAGCTATGGACCACAGTAAAAAAGGTAAAGGCTTCCCACACTAAGCATTGGGCCTAGAGCTAATCCCGGTGTACAGGCAGTCAGCCCGCAGGTGACCCGCAAGTGGCGTGGCGTAGTGGTAGCGTCGTTGGTCTAGATCAACGAAGTTAACCTACGCTGAGCCCGGTTAGTACTGGGATGGGTGACCGTGTCCGGGTTCGACTCCCGGAGGCGGCACTTCATTTCAGTATGTAACCAACCACCCAGGTCGACTCAGCCTTCTACCCTCCGTAGGACGGTAAAAGAAGTACCAGCCAAAGGGCGGTGATGTTCTGCGGCTGGAAAGTAAAGGCAGGCATGGTGCAATTTGCAGGTAAAACTGTGTGATCGATGTCTGAGCGCATTTGAGACGGTTTACATAAAAATGAGCTATACAAATCGACGTATTAGTATACTTTATAAGTCATCCACCCGGCGGTAGGCTGCCATTACTTTCCACCAAGCTTGTGGTTACCTTCCCAGCCGCAGAGCATCACTGCCCTTGGGTGGTACCAAGTTATACTGCTTGGTGACAGAGGCACATAAGTGTGAACAACTTGCCCAAGGTTGTTACGCAGCTTGGCCCCGACTGGGATTAGAACCCACGACCTGTCGATCACAAGCCCAACGCTCTACCAGTTGAACCACCGCGCCACCTTCTATGGACCACAGTACATGGAGGAAATTAATTAAAGATATGATATAATACCCACAAAGATAGGCAATAAGTGAGCGAAATTTTTTCTGGTGCCAGCTCATCAGGCTGTCCAAGATAAATGAACACTAAACAAGTTGTTGTTGCTGTTGCAAATCGATGGCATTTTAAATAAAACAAGAAATACGTTCTGTGGAACATGGTATCTGCCCCATAGCCGAGTTCACAAGTCCATGATTGAACTGAGCGCATAGTAACAGAATACCGTATCCTCTATTCTGCTGATGTCGTGATGTACATGTACTGCTTAGAAATATTAAGTGACTACTGAAAAGTCACTAGGTTGTTCAAACCGTTGCCGAGATATCGTAATTTTTAAATTGTTAGGAAGCCGGCCGTCGATTGGATTTGTAAAATTTTAAATTTTTGACGGTTGGGACGGTCAAGAGGTTCGAAATGCATCGTCGTGGCAAATTGCGTCAAAGTCGGTTGAACCGCGGCCGGTGCAACCATAGTAGTACTACTACTACTACTAACCATCGACCTTTTTAGTCTGCGAAAACTAGTTTCGTAGCTATGGTTGGATGCCTTGTAGTTAGTGGTATAATGAGTAAAATATAGAAATGACAGTTTAATAAATGAACACAAATCGATGAATATAGAAAAAAACAAACAATTTACACAATAATACAAGTGCTGGCACCGTTCTACAAGCTATAAAGGGGGGAAAGGACGGCAGGCCTGCTGTCGAACTACTTGTCGCGAATCGCAGAAGTTCGTTGGCCTCCGACGACTCCCGGACTGGTGTTCAGCTTACGGATAACTGTTCAATCGACGACACAACGCCTCCAGCGATTGCTGTCGTTTCGGACTTCACCTCAAGAAGGTCTCCACACTCGGACCACTTCACCAACGTTGTCGTGCAGTTGCTTCGTTGCCGACTCTCACGACCACCTCGAGTTTCTACAGACGTGACTCTGCGCCGCCGGGACGATAACCTTCAAGTTATTTGACGCGCCTCTCCACGAGTCCTCTGCAGCAAACTTCACTATCTTCGCCACTGTAGGCCGAAAATAACTTCAATATAGAAGTGTCCAAAGTTTCACAAAGTGTAAGATGACTTTAAACTCTGTCTCTCTACGTTAACGTTTTAATTTCGCTAACTCTGCCGTCATCAGCGTTCAAACTCTCCCTGTCAACCGTCACTCTCTGGCAATAAATAAGTAAGGCTATAGGCCATACGATGCCAGCCTAGGCCTATAGGGCCGCTAACAATGTTTCCTATACTAAGCTAGACAATTCTAGTGTGATGTGTGAATTACACTATACATTTAACGTAG
>Ga0209780_1004634_pt1 | contig 10641 bp, 6 predicted proteins | sample WorMetexBAHAMAS2_FD_187384 | JGI IMG/M metagenome (GOLD analysis project Ga0209780, IMG submission 187384) | Marine gutless worms symbiont microbial communities from Max Planck institute for Marine Microbiology, Germany - Inanidrilus exumae... | ecosystem: Host-associated > Annelida > Digestive... | reverse complement strand
GTGCAACAACATAATGAACCCAGTAACTGTTGCATGGAAACACTTTCAGTTGTTGTGAAAGGTCTGCACTACGGTTCTCGCGAATGTCTGTTAGATTATGCTATTTTTGTAGCCTTCTAAAACAACTGCAAGTGCCTCAACAGTTTCTGGATGCATGTTGTTGCGCTGTGCAGATATAATGTGACGCGCATTAAAGGCACTAAAGTGCCTTTTACATTCTGCCGATGAAGCTGGGATACAGTATATACGTCTAGCAATGTCTGACAGCAGAGGAAACTTCTATATTATCATGGCCACAATATATAAGCCCAGCCATAGAGTTTAAAAAACTGATGGGTCATGGGTCATCACCTAGCGACCCATGACCCATGTGACCCATCCCATTTTCGTGACCCATTTGACTCATGACCCATGACCCATCGACCCATTCCCTGCTCTGCCGTGACGTCATGACCTGCCTCTGTTTACGTCCGATTATTAATAGTAATGTTTTGTTTTAAGACAGTCGTAGTCAAATCGCAACAACACGCAGAAAACTCACGACATTCACAAGACCATAATATTCATTTCTTACTGGTACTTAGGACCACGACCGTTACTCACATTGTTCTCCATTCGACCGGTTCTTCACATCACATGGGTAATCAACCGTCCAGGCCAACTCAGCCTGGCCGTCCGTCGTTGGGTAGGTGGCAGCGCAATGAGGAGTGCTGGCGATGGCCACGCCCACCGCTAACCTACTAGCGTGTACAGTATAATTGGCCTGTTATGTCCATGACTATAACTATAGCCATATGTTCGCTAGTATAATGAACACTTTACATAACAAGTATGTTCAGTCCTCCTTATTATTGAGCCGAAATGTACGCTGGCCGCGTCGCATGCTGTCCTCTGATGAGTCACGGTGAGTATGCTGACGGGACAGACGGTCAGACGGACGGACGATAGACCGTTACATTGCGCTTTTCGCTAGATGCGGCCAGCGTAATAAAAGGTCAGTGACTACAAATAAGGAAAGTTAAGTGATTTCATTAAAATGACTTTATCTTCTATAAAGACTTATCTCTTGAGTGCTGTCTTGTAGTATTTGCCCTACTGTATCAAGAGGTAATCTATGTAATCGAGTAAACTTTCGAGTAATAATGGCTAGGCATTAAACTTTAGCATCAAGATATTTGCAGTTTGTGTTGTTTTCTTAATTTAGGCCGAAGAGACGCTGCACAACACGGTATGTCATGCGAGTTGTTTAAACGATTTTTTTCTGTAGTCATGATGACCTATGCTATATGAACCTACTTTTGACATTTTCTCGTAAAATTGCTACGATAATAAAAATTTAATATGTTTGGCGGATATAACAGCGAATGAGCCGATTGTGTTAATTTTTAGTTGTATAATAGTTAACTAATTCTATAACGATGTGGGCCTAAGAAGGAAAAAGAACGCCGTTCATACGCATAGCCTACACCTGTCTAATAACGTCGATGATACCGTTTGACCCACAGTTGCAGCGTACGTGTGATAGGTATTTATTACCGCGCGACGCTATGCTAGCGCGGTATATGCTGTCATCGTGTGTATGTCTGTCTGCCCGTGTGTCTGTTTGTCTGCCACGAGTCAGTTCTACAAAGACGGCTAAGCTTAGAATCGCAGAAACAAGCGTCATACGATAGCCCAGGAACTCTAGTTTTTGGAGGTTAAAAACATCGGCGAAATTCCAACGGAATCACCCCGACGGAGGTGCCAAATAGAGGTGTGATAAGTTAAAACGGCGATTTTCGACCAATATCTCGCCATATCTCTAAAACGGTGCAAGATACGGACATAGTTACTATGGAACACTCATAGGACGGTAGCAAGTGCTAGTCCACAGATGGCAAACCTTCCCTGAAAGGGTCGTTGTTGGGTCACGCGAACCATTTAAATTATGTTGGCACCACCAACCATATCTCTGGAACGGCTGATCGTCTCAGGCGCTGTCAACTTAGTTCGCCGGTGAGTATCATAAACTTCTGTTTGGTCGTCGGACAACTGTTGATCACACCCACCGTCGAGATCTGTATTCAGCAGCTAGGCCGAGTAGAAGAAATTGTTTGATTACCAAACAATGCTATACGGAATATTTAGCATGCGCCGAGCTACTGCACGGCGCGGGTCTGTCAGCAGCAGCGGAGACTCTTGTTATTTAAAACGTAGGCCTACGCACGTATTTTGACGTTATTTTAGACTACGTCAAACTCAAAGTTACGCTTTTCAAAATAACAACCATTGTTATATTAGAATTTCATACCTTTTTGCGCTGATTGATAAACGCGTGCAACGTTATACTGGTAAATTGTCTATACTTCATTAATATATCTACTTTACAGTAAATACCAGGCTTAAGCGAAAGGCGCTCGACTACGAGTACCAACTTATTTTTGAAAGGCGCATGGTGCGAGTTAGTTATTTTTTAAACATGAATTCGTGTGATAGGTTCATGTACGTAATATACACGCATACGCCTCGAGCTACGGTTTGACATGATGACATCTAAGCTGTTTATGTTGCTTGTGTTTCCTATATTTCCGTATTAAATTACTGTTGTACGAGTTAAACCACAACTAAAAATGTCAGTTAAAGCTATACATATTGATAGGGCGGAAGGCTGAGTCATGTACATAATAATGCGACTTTTTAGTTCGCCCGTTTTACGAACGTGATCTGATGTTTTGCGCATATTTCTTCTTTTTTCATGTGTCAACTCACTTTCTCCGACGTCCGTCAACCGACGTTCTCGAAACTTTTCCACATGACGTGGTTTCAGCCCCGTAGGAAGCGCTGCTATGCCGATTTCCTTAGTGTCGCCTAACAGAAACGAGGGGCAAAAAAAACAAATTTCGCCCAAATTCGCGTCCAACCGCAACATATCAAACGCCGTCACTTGTAATGTGAAAGGAAAATAGAAAATCGAAAACAATAGCGTTAATCACTGATTATTAGCCTATATGTTCACCAAATGTGGCGAGGGTTGGTTAAAAGATGACGGAGATCGACGTGCTAGATTATACTGGGTGTTGGGTGTGAAATTTTGCGCTTTTGACATAATATCACGCTATATCTCGGTATCGTTACAAGATAGGTGGCCTGATAATGGTGACATTGCCAATAACCTTGAGTGACCCAAGTAGCCATAGACGGACGATCTTCAGATTGGGAATTGACACGTTAATTGCCAGCATTCTAGTTGTTTGTGTTTTTACTCTGTACTTCGATACGTCTTGATCGTGTTTCTTGGCGGCCAGTTTGGCTCCTTGTTTCTTTTTTCTGTATTTGTGCTCACTCAGCGTATATGATGCCATTATGATACGTGACGTATGCTAGAAATCTGGCCGATTGGTAGCTTAGTCACGGAACCAGCATAGTCGGTGCAAAAGATCTGGAGAAAAATAATGCCAGCAGATCGTTCGGGTGTTTCCTAATCTGCAAAGGCCTTTTAACAGTATTATAGCTTGAGGATGTGGTTGAAATGTGTGGTCGAAGGTCGATGAAACATGATATACGGCGTGGCTCAACAACCGACAAACGCTCCACAACAACGCCACAGTTTTCGGTCTCTGCTCTACACCAAGGTCATTCCACGAAGTCAGCGCTCAGCAAACGTGTCACGTGACAACAACTCTGCGCATGCGCAGCCGACGCCGACACCGACACAGGACTTCCGGCGACCGGTGACGTCTCTTGAATTCTTAGCGCGTTGAGGACTGGGTATTTTGTCAGTTGTTTGTGCGGTAGATTAAGCTGGTTCTCGGTCATCTTTTCAACGCACAGACTGAACATACTGTAACTACGTAACTGCAGAAATTATCAAATTGCAGTTGGGCTCGATTAACCGGTTATTACAGGACGATGTACAACGTAGTCTCTTGTTGTTGTAATATTTCTAGTGTTGTTTGTTGACTTTTGCCGACAACGCGTAGCGTTTGTTTGTTCCACTTTATGTCGACCTCGTACGTGTAATGTTATTGTGTTACTGAAGTAACCGTGAGAAAAAATTTCCAACTTTCGGCAGCGTTCCGAGAATTTTTTGGACAGACTCAGTGAAAAGTTGGAAGTAAACCGAGTCGCTGCAGAGCAGGATGTCCGGAATCTCCACTGGAGTTGTTTAATTTTGGTCGAAAATATACAATCCGACAATATTCCAGTTGACACTAAAGAATTTTGATCACTTTTTACTATTTTTGTTCCAAGAAATCTGTATAACGCTTGCTGGTATTTGACAAACTAGAAGACGGACTCGACGCCCCAGCGTATAGATGCAAATGCCTTAACGGCCCGTTGTGACCTTGACCTTTGACATGCAGTATATAATCAAGCCATCAGTAGCGACTATTGAATATTCCTGGTTAGTTTTATCAAAATTGTTCAAGGCATTTATGAAATATCATAACAATTGAACAATGTATGACCGGAGGAACGAACGAATGTCAGGATAAATAGCCCGAAAACGTAGTGCGTTCGTTGACACTTTCGGTTGGCGAAAGCATTATAAAAGAATGTTGTATCGAATACCATGCCAATATATACTTGTAGTCAGTCCTGTTATCCTCGTCTATGCCTTGTTCTGTACATGTACCGTCTCTGCTGAATGTACTGCGATGGCGCAAACTATAGGCCTACTACTGGTTCAAGACATCAGTCCACGTGACACAGCATCGGACAAAATCGTGAAGTAAACAACGAACATAAAATACATATAATTTATCTGCAGGTTCGCAGAGACTACGAAGACCTGCCAGAAACATCGCACGGTGAGAATTCACGGAATGGCGCAGGAGTTCCTGACATCGTTGTTTCCTACCATGACTCGTACGCAGAGATCGACGCAGCAGGCAGTGACGCGAATAACGCCGACCAGGTGACAATTAATAATAATAACAACAACAACTGTCCAAAGTTAATTGGCAAAAGGCCGCATTGCCGTATTGTCGCCCCTCGCGGCGGCGAATGCATTCGTCCGTCGGGTGCGCTGAACAGGCACATTAGCCTGCAGTAGGTACGTTACACCGGGCCTGCGCACGTTGCCCTTAAAAGTGTCTCTTCCCGCGGAGGATCTGCACCCTCATATAATACGCGTGGTTCCCTGGAAACACGGGACTTAGGCTACCAAACGGCATCTTGATCGGCTCAGCCGTTTTTGCACAGTTTACCGATGTGCCCAACGCGCAGACAGACAGATACACAGACATAGAGACCACTCTATACATACGACATCTGTAGCAATAGGCCGCTATGCACTGAGTGCAGGCGACGAGGCCTATTAATAGCGCTTATTCAATGTGAAATTATGATTTCAATTAGAAGATCTCGTTTATTTAAAAATTTAAAATGTTAAAAGGACCTTTATCGAACTTTCATTAAAATTAATCCGATAATGTAAACCTCTGCTTGAGCTACCGGTCGACACCAACTTTCACCCCGTCAGTGCAGGATTGAGAGCGTGACGCTCCAAAATTGAATTTTTACTCAATTTTGGAATGCATAGGAACGCCCCTCAGGAGCGTATCCATTGGGCGATTAATACGGAATTTTTAGATTTTGTGGACAGTTTTAACGGATTAACTGTTAAAATCGGGATGAATTCGCTCACAACATTACGAAGTGTTGCGGGTTTAAAGTTAGGGGTTGCATTCCCCCAAATTTTCATCGCTTATAGTTGCGAAACTATACGTTGGATGCTCTTTGGAGGTGCAAGAGTATTTCTATATTACCGTGGAGCTCGGACTTTGCGATTTGCCGGAAGACGAAAAAGTTCGATTTTCGTTTGTTTTGTCCGTCACGCTATTTATTGACAAAGTTGTGCGCTACGCTTTGGAATAGAGAAACGAATATGTTACCTGGGATTTGGGAAAGTTTGTAGTTGTGCACACGCCTTTGACTTTGTCTCTACGCTGCTAGGTAGAGCCTCCGCAGAATGACGAAGTTAAAAATACGGTAAAATTTGGTGTTTTCGCCCCTCACTGAGATATAATAAACGAATTGAGCAATAAGCGTTCACCGTGGGTCTACTCTAGTGCGCCATATTTGGCCATCATCAGTCAAGAGGGGGAGCCCCTCGATTATTGCAAAATTGGTCAAGTTTGCGATTTTGGTCCAGTATGGGCCCAAGGTATTTAGCGATGACGGTGAAATTTAGTGTGGTGTGGTGTAGTACATTATGGGTCTACTGTCTCTGGCCAAATTTGTCAATGATCGCGGAATGTGGTGGGTACAAGAGCCCCTCTGATTGTTTGACTGAGTTACGATTTTTCCTTCCACTTGACACAGAATGAAACATCGGTAAATATAGCTGATTTTTGGCCGTTTATAGGCCGCGTGGACGACGATCAGAGTGAAATTTGCCATGGTATAGTACACCATGGCTCTACTCCCTCGTGACAATTTTGGGCCCTGATGAAGGAATGGGGTGGACAGAGGAGCCCCAAACTTATTGGGTAAATATCGCAGTTTTCTGGCGGTTTTTCGTCCCACATGGGCGACAATATATACCGGTCAAGCTAAAATTTGGCACGGAAGTGTACGCCACGTACAACAATTTAACGGTGCGATGTACATGACAATGCTGCCGGTTTATCAGCGGCTCGGCGATGCTTACGTTTTATAGTTCCATTATTTTATTAGACCACATCGCATGCATCGCATTGCTACAGACGGAGTAGCGTGGTCTGTCGGTTTGTGTGTCTGTGTGCTGGTCACGTACGTGAGCCCTGCAAAAACGGCTGAACCGACGGAGATACCCTGGGGCTGACTCGTGTGGGCTTAGCGAATCATACGTCAGATGGGGTCGAAATCCTCTGGTGGAAGGGGCAATTCTGGGGGTAGTCTGGCCCATTCAAAAGCATTGGCAGTTTCTGTTTCAGTGTTCGCAGCCGAAGGATCATTCAGTGGTCAATAACAGCACGACTTGCGACGCAGCATTTCTTCAAAAAATTCTTTGATCACTTGTTAATCATTCTGTTGACAGAATGACGGAGTTGACAGTATATAACAACTTCTTTGCGGACGTAAACCTAGTCTCAGTTATGCATTATTTCGCTGTATAGATTATTTCTGTTTTGTAGGAGGAAGTTTACTCTGAAATCCGCAGGTCACGTGACGAGAAGTCCATGAGTCAGCGATCAGAGAACGCATACGCTGACATTGACTCTTACCTTACACAGTCCGGCTCTACCTGATAGACTCTTCGTCATCACTTTCCCATGTTTTCGACATTTCTTTCTAGCAAACTGTTGTTACGTAAACCTTCCGCAGGCTACTCAGACAGGTGCAGGCGCAATGCTTAGGTTTGAACTCTGAAGTCCGTATAGATCGGTGTATATGTAACCATGCGTGTGTTACGCAAGGCGAGAATCCACGAGTCCCTCTGGATTAAGCGTCTATCGCCATAACCGCATCGCCGTACAACGTAATGAGTATCTTTATTCACCACGCATCAAAATGAAAATATAACAAACGTAATTAGGTAGAAATATATATACAAAAACAGTCAAAGCACATAAATCATTACGAACGTAGCGACAGTCGTTATATCTAGGCTAAGTGGATCGGTCAGAAGTTAAATCCAAGTCCCCTGGATTAAGCGTCCATCGTCATAACCGCATCGCCGTACAACGTAATTGAGTATCTTTATTCACCGGGATAATAAGGCACTTTGCATCGAAATGAAAATATAACAAACGTAATTAGGTAGAAATACATATACAAATAAAACAAACAAAACACGTAAGTCACTACAATGTGAACAAAATATACCTTGAGTAAAATTACATTACACCATAGTAATGATGCGGCGGGTTTTTAGGGTCCGCAAATTTCCTCTCCAATTTGGCACTCTTTTTACCAACACCTCACTGGTAATTGGAAATCATAGTACCGCCGACAGTTATTAATAATGTCTCTGATCTCAGAATTAAACAATTTCATTCAGAAACGTACAGTTAATGTCTGTGATCACAGAATTAAATAATTTAATTTAGAAAGTTTCTAAGTTGAATTTCTGATATAAGCGTACAACTATGAAATCTAAAGATTTAACATCGGCTTTTGGTGGTGAAAAACATTTTTATTTATAGATTAAGATTGCAATACGTTTAATCTTTGCTAACTGAAGAGTAACATCTTCCGACGCTTGTCTCCCTAATTTACCGAAGATAGCGTTTATGGACCGATCAACAGAGCGTTTAGCGTGGGTAACTGAAACTGACAACCTTCGTTCTCGCCCTGTTCTACTCTATGTATCCAATCGATAACCTGTCTCAATTTTTATTCTTAGTGCTGAGTAACGTTATGAAATACCTCAAGTCTGTACATGTAATTGCAAGTCAGTGAGCAAGTAAGTAAGTTGCATTATATTAAGATAAAGACCATGTCAGGCGAATGTTGCGCGCTCACATAACATAATTAAACACAAAAAACGCATATACACATACAAAAGTACTAAACGCAGTGTTTACTGTATAACAGCCGAAAATTAATAAGTAACAATAAAAAATACAGTATAAAACAACATAAGAGCATTGAGTATGAGAAAATAGACATATGTTAAGATAACTATTTTTGGATTTAATGTGTGGCAATACATAGTACTGTCGTTTTGGAAGCACAAAACGTAGGCAGTACCTCCCATTAGACAGTACTGTTGGTAACATAATTTCTATCGAAAACGCATATAAACACATATAAAAATAGTGCTTATAAAAGCCGAGAATTAATAAGTACATATAAAAAACACGCACAGTATAAGACAACATAAGAACATTAAATATAAGAAAATAAACGTCTGTTAAGATTACGATTTTTGAATCGAGTGGATTCAATGTGTGGCAATGCATAGTTGTGTCCACGACTCGTGAAAGAACTAAGTATTTTAATATTTCTTTGTTTTGGAAGCACAAAACGTAGCCGCTGCCTCTTATTAGACTGTACTGTTGGTAAAATATTTTTTCTTCGGATAATAAGAGCTTGTCAGTACTATAAGTTTGGCTACAAAATCCTCACCTAAAAGCTTTCCATAGCCGACTACAAATGCGGGCTTTATCTCCTTCTGAGCAAAACATCTTCGATCCCATCCAGCAAAATGATGTAGAAAATATAAGTGACAACAGACAGTACACTGGCAATAGACATGATATGTAAGGCATCATACTGCATTAGTCTAGGTCACTGTTATAATGATATGCCTACGTTGTATAACGAACTGTACAAAACAATGTTTTTGCGTACAGTCTTGAAGATTAGGCCTACAGTTTGCATTTACAACACAATGATTAGATGATGCCTTGTGTACCCGCGTTCAACTTGTCTCTCCGCCGCTAGGTGGCGCCACTACAGAATATTGGGTTTGAAAATACGGTCGAATTTATTTTTTCGCCACTCACTGGCGACATGATGCAGCAACGAAGACGATGTTTGGCAAGGAAGAGCACGCCGTAGGCAGCCTTGCCTGCGAAATTTCACCCCTGGTCGGTGAGGGACGTGGATGTGGGAGCCCTCAAAATTAAAAAAAGGGAATGTGTAGTTATTCTAACGGTTTCGCAACGACAAGCCGTTGCGTACGATTTCTAAATGTTGCACGACCAACTTAATTATCACGCTGGCCGCGCCTAGCGGAAAGCGTAACGTAACGGTATGGCGTCTGTCCATCAGTCCGTCTCTCTATCTGTCCCGTTGGCATACTCACCTTGATTCACCAGGGGGCAGCATGCGACGCGGCCAGCGTATATGTCGACCGGACAGTAAGGAGGACCGACATTGTTGTTAACAAGGTGTCGCCTTAACGGGACGAAACTCTACAGGCCCGCCGTGGAGTGTTACAGACGACGACAGCAGACGACGACACAGACGCCAGAGAGCATCACTCGTCTGCTCCCATACACTACGTGTAGGTGGGCCAGTAATAAGGCGATGAATGCGCGTCTGTGTAGGTTGATTACGTCTAATATTTCATGTGTTTTGTGTGTGCCTATGTCTATGTATTTTATGATCTTTTAAAAAAATTTTTATTATTTTTTTCGTGGTGTTTTAAGTTCACTCTGTGTAAACATGTGCGCTTGTCATATGTATTTTTAATAAACTTACTTACTTACTTTAAAGTGGTGTGGACTTAAACAGATCTTAAATTATGAGATATATGAAAATAACAACTTGAAATAGGTTTAAAAGGCACGGTAACACACTAGTTGAATGATTCCGAATGTTGCCGTCGTTAGAATTCTGATGAAATGCTGAAACAAAAGCGCACAGCAAGCAACTGTCAACGCCTATTTAGTCACGTAGGCGTTATCACGTTTACAGCGAAATTATGTCACTGAGAAATATTAATCAAAATGTACAACAACAATAGAAAGTAGGAAGAATTTAAAAATAAGGCGGTGCAAAATATTTAAGAGAAACAAAGACACGAAAATACAAATAGATTTGCAATATAATACAATACAATACATTGAAAAGTTTTATTGCCCAATCATGTACCTGGCTTATCACAGGCTGCGCGGTAGCGCCAGCCCTGTGTTAACGGCCACTGGCTTTGTCAATGGGAAAGGGCAATTTTCGACCCCCACAGAATCGACACCCCTCAACCGATCACCAAAAAATTTGTCACAG
>Ga0209780_1004633_pt1 | contig 10642 bp, 9 predicted proteins | sample WorMetexBAHAMAS2_FD_187384 | JGI IMG/M metagenome (GOLD analysis project Ga0209780, IMG submission 187384) | Marine gutless worms symbiont microbial communities from Max Planck institute for Marine Microbiology, Germany - Inanidrilus exumae... | ecosystem: Host-associated > Annelida > Digestive... | reverse complement strand
TCACGATCACAAGGTCCGACGAGAGTTCGCTGCTACGGTCTCCAAGCGCTTGCAAGATGCTCAGACTATCCCGAATGTCACCGTGGACGGGAAGTGGGGCCAGTTCCGGGACATCATTACCAGCTCAACACTCTGTGGCATCAAAATATTTCAGCATGAGCTGTAGTAAAACATCACATGGACATGTGGAAACATCACATGTGGAAGACTCTGCCTGAACAGCTTCGACAACCAGACATCACCTTCGGACAAGTTAAATGATCACTTAAAACGTTTATGTTTAGCTAGCAGAGCCATGGCGCCCTGTGGCTAGACATTAAGGACGCTGATAGAATTTTTCTTTTTTACTTACTTACTTACTTACATGCAGAACTCACCTGAACTAGAGCATCATCACCAAGCTGAGAACATGACAGGGTCGGCGTGGTTCCCAGGAAACCTGAGTCCGTGACCTCCTCAACGGTCTCACCGATCGACAGAACCAGCGTAGCATTCACGAACGACACAATGATGTATGCATCATACTCATCTGTCCAAATTGCACAGCAGAGCTAAGTACACTGTACTTTGTTTTGAAACCACAAGCAGTCCCCTAGTCGCTAGAAGTAGGGGGCCAGAGTCGATAATAAAAAAGGAAAGGAAGTGTATTTATATAGCGCCATTTTATATACTATGTATATCTCAAAGTGCTCAGTTTTACCTGCAAATACACCATGCCTGCCTTTCCTTCGTAAGCGTTCACCAGATGGCACCACTTCTAACTAAGGTAAGAGACATCCAATTGCAGCTTACTATTCATCTATCGACCCCGAAGGGATAAAAGGCTGAGTTGGCCTCGTTGGTTGACCTATAGCGGACGGTTTACCCACATTAGTGGTCACCCGTCCACAACAGGTCGAGCGCAGGACAGGGAAAGTTCGCCGGCCAAAGACCGACGTTCTACCACTGTGCCATGCAACCAACCCTCTAAACAAAGAAAATAAGACAACAAGGTATGTCAGTCCTCCTTAATGTCGGTCCAAAATGTACGCTGGCCATGTCACATGTTGCACCCCGGTGAGTCATAGTGGGTATGTCGATGGAACCGACAGAGTTAAGGGTTTAAGTCCCACACGACGCAAAACAGATCATTTTGGAGACGTTCTTCCAGGCCAATCTCTTGTCTTAGTACTAAAAAACTGAAACAAACGACAAAAGCAAACATGCATCCGTAACAAAATACACTACAGCATAAAACAAAATCAAAAAACTAAAGCCAGGTTTCGTCGCCTCCTATGACCCCCAGCCTGGAAACGGAATGGGTCTATTCTGAAAGCAACAGATCGAAAAGTCAGGAAGTGAACAAGTAAGAAAGTAAATAAGAAAGAAAGCATAAGAAAGGAAAATAAAAAAAGAAGAAAGAAAGAAAGTAAGTTGAGTAAACACACAAACAAACAATTTATATAGAGCCGAAATCAACACACAAATCACGGCACATTACTGCCCCGGAGCCCATACAAGGCAACAGACAGATGGATGCGAGATCATTACATTATTTTTTTTCTGCTAGATGCGGCAAGCACAGAAAGCCAGTGGCACTTTACCAGTACTTCCCATTATTGATGAGTGACACCAGCATTTGAAACAGATGGTACAACAGTATCACGATTCTGAATATTACCGAGACACAAGCGATAACTACACAGTACGGGTAACAATGTTCCATTGATACTGCTGCAGGATTGCAATAATGCACCATGGTTAATCAAGATCACCGGAAATGGTACCATTTGACAAATCAAGCGTGACTTCCTATTAGCCTTCCATACTAGCTATATCACTATCTTGTACACAGAAATATATTAAGTGAAGATCACTAATTTTACTTAATCCATCTGTATTGAGTGCCCCCATTAGAGGTGACCCCACTAGAATTTCACAACAGCTCTTTGGTGCTAGGTAACTAGAGTCGCAAGGGTACCATTTAGTACTGACTGTTATGATGTGTTCAGTCATTTTAACACAATGCCAATGAATGACAGACGGACAGTAAGATGGTATGCTATGCTGACATGCAATAAAAATGTTTTTAGAAGTATACATAATAACGTTTGAGCACAACAACACAATTAGGAAGTAAGAAATAATTTTAAGAAAAATTGGTAATGAATAAAAAGATTTTAATAAGTTAACCAAAATTAATTAACTAATCGATTGATAACCAAGAACCGCAACATTAATTTTAAGTACTTGATGCGACATCGATCGAGGTTAGACTGACCGCGTTACTGTGTTACTATGCCCATACGCGCCGGAAATTGACCTTTGACCTATGACTTTCAGTCCGAGGTTGAGTTATGGTCATGACCCACACACACGCACAAAAACTCATGTTCAAAGATACCGTGGAAACAAATTAGAAAGGGAGACATACGAAAATCTGCCAACTAAATCGTTACCGAACAATTTCTTCACCAATATGTTAGTAAAGGTGTGTTATAGCATGTGTTAAAATGTTGAAATTCAACTCCAGTGGGAAACCCTGAAAAAAGCCTGCTCAATATGGGTACCAATAAATCATTGTCGAAAAAATGATTCTTTAAAACCTGGACTTAAAGGAACTTGTGAGGTATCAAATCAGGGTTTGTTCATGACTCTGAGTTGATTGTTAGCATTTATATTTCACCAGTAACACTCCTTTGTAAAAATAATTTCCAAATATATCTTACATTCTACAGGGTGGGCAAAAAAGTAAACACTGCATTATCAATAAAACGTATTCAAACCTGCCAATAAAGCTGGTTTTTCCTTAAACTTGAGGCCAAACAAGCACTATAATATCACCAGTTGATATAAAGTATTCTATAGAACAAATATTCTATATGCAATTCTATGTATGATGAAGACCTTGACCACATATACCATGTGGTGGTACTGCACCCAGAATGCAGGTGTTCTTCCTCCTTCTGCGAGTTGTTTAAAGGTTTCTTCAAACCTCTGCTGAAACACTGCCACTACTGGGTCTGTGTGTCTGGCTCCCATCTGTCCATCAGCCACCTTCTGCATGAAGGTCCTCATGTCACCAAGCTCCTTGTCAGTGAAGGCAAGTTTCATGACGTGCTGATAGATGGCTTAATTGATGAGGAGGTGAGCACAAACTGTCTTGTCAAAACATCCTTCATCCAGGATGTGGCTGACTGTCGTACTCCCAGCATAGAACAAATGGATCACCTCTAGTAGTCCAAAATCCTGCATGATCCAAGATAAGACTTCAGCAGGTAAAATCCGCCCAACCTTGCAATGATTGATAGATTTGCCTGCTTTATAATATCTACAGCCTTCATCCAGATAGGAAGATCAAAGGTCACTATAGCCACTCTGAGAGTGGCAAATATGGTGTTGAGGTCATTGGGGTCACCTTCAATAACTTGGCGGAAGTCGATCTGTGTGCTCTGCTTTACATCATCTGCATGGATTGTCTTCATCCAGCCGTTCCAGTTGGAGTGAGAGAACTTAGGATACTAGGCTTTGATCACCCACCCCGTTGCCCAGAGTGTGTCGCCCGGAGTGAGGAGTGGCTGGTCATAAGCCAGAGACGAGGAGAGCTCAGCGATGGGGAGAAACGTGACAGTGTTTATTCCAGCCTGTTTCCTGTTTGTAAATGGAAGAATCTTCACTTCAGCTCCTCTTAGGATAATAGTTTTTTATCGAATGCCTTGAACTTTACCCCGGGGACAGCTCCTGTTATCTGTTGATCTGAGAAGTGACCGTGATCCAACCCGCTGAGTGGAAAGGAGTGTTTCCATGAATAGAGACAATGTTTAAATCTATATTGTCTCCGACAAACTGACTCATTGCATTGTTTGCTTCCAAAACCTCCGTAGAGACCACCTGATCGTAACTCTACATTTCACTTCCACTGGCTGTCATTACTGATAGATCGTCAAATGCAGCATCAACCGCAACCTCATCATTGATCTGATTGAGGGTTTCTTCCACAGTGGTGTCAAGAGTGTCAGATATATCTGGGATGCCATCTCCACTCCAGCCATCAAGGAAACAGGTAGTTTTGTGTCTCCGAGTACGACTCAGTGTATTTGAGCTGGCGTAACTTGTGGAGCATCCATTTTGACCCAAATCTATGATCAAGTTGTATGGCAAGCCCCATTTTTTGTGGCAATACTCCTGACCTGGCACCTTGAAACTCTTGACGGCTCTCTGCTGACAGAGTCACTATAGTGACCTTTGATCTTCCTATCATGGCAATGTGAAACTAAATACGACTTAATCTACATCCCATGCAATAACCAAACTTGTAACACTACCGAACATCAGATTGCAACATGCAGTTTGCTGAACGCCAGAACTTGTCATCAAAATGACCTGTTATGTTAAACCCTGCTAGCTCACTTCGGTGTTAAGAAGTTTCTGTTAACTATCAACATTTTAGTTTAGCAATGCAAGTCGCTTCCTCTGTAAAAAAAAAACAACTGAGCTACCTAAGTCACGCATTATCTTAAGATTCAGATCACAATGCATACCCAACAAACAATCGTTTAACACAGGTTAATTTGTGTAACGGCCATTAGCCAGTTACGAAACGGAGGATTTTATTGGCAAAAACGTTTTACTGCCGGCATGCTCCTAATGATGACAACTAGCACATTGGGATAGGTTTCAAAAGATGCGAGATTTCTCCTCCTCATTACTATCTATGCTGTCTCTGTACCATACTTACAACTCGGAACAATGCTCAGTAATTTCCGAAAACCCCAATAATTGACAAGTATACAAAAACAAACTATACAAAGTTTCTAATACGGCTTTTCCGTCTCTGGTTAACTAGCCTTGAGGTGCAGCTGGTTAGTCGCCGGAAATTGCAGAATAAGGTTTCCAGAGTGCAGCATCAACACATCAATTAAAATGTGGAACCGACTTCAAATTAAACAACAGCTATTCTCCAACTACAGTCCACAAGGGCTATCTATATGGGTACAAAAATAAGACGAAGCTCCATGACTCCTTGTATTTGTAGACACGCTGGCTCACCTTCAGTATTTCGCTTGACAGTCCACACAGCATTTGGGTTGCCAGGCAATTCAGATACGGCCATCTCAGACACCTGATAAACAGCCACACACAAACACACACAAACTAGTTTAACTGATTTTCTCCACCCTACCCGTGACATTGTACTAAATACAATAACCAACCGAACAAGGCAATCATAGATATCAGACTTCGTCCCCCAGTGCCACCACCTGGTGAACGCGACGAAACATGACGTCTTTGATTCTGCTCCACTGGTGGAAAACATGGCAACGTCATCCAAAAACTAGGCGCCCAATTTTCAAAAAAATCTTAGGACAAACTAAGAAAAAAATTACGAAAAAGTGTGACTTGGGAAAATTTTTACAAAAAACTTTGGATGAACTTATGCAAAACTTAAGATCAACTTAATAAAAGTGTGATAAATTAACATTTCACAAAACTGTCTGCATTTTCAGTTGCTCCCTTCACTCGGCTGACATTGTAGCTGTTCATTGGCTCGTGAATGCATATGATAACAACAACATTACCTCCAATCCGTGACGCAGGACACGCAGAGAAGATCTTGGACCACGACCACAGAGCGTGTACATCTGAGGCGTGTCCTCGTTGGCAAGGTCAGCAATCTGACAAGGTAAACATCACATTACCAATCATTACCTGCATTATCCAGGTGAAAAAATTGGACGGACCACTTTTCTCCTTGGTCTTCTTTCTCCATCCTCTAACCTACTCATTCCAGCAGAGAACCTTCTTTAGGGATAAGTGGAACATGTTTCTGTTTTCTTTTCATATTATGCAACCGCATCAAATCACTGAAGAGAACTACCCGTGTCCGGAAAAAGGTGCAACTCTATTTTTGCCTTTAACTTTGTCAAATACTGACCAATTTTCAAAAATTCTTTCACATATAAAAAACGTATACTAATATAGCTTATAGTTCAGGACAACTTAAGTACCACTAAGCCAGTATCATGCAAGTAGTCATAACCAAATACCCAAATTAGTACATCTACACACAATTAGTCATTCCCATTTACAGTGCGTCCGTGCATCCAACTTATTTAAGTAAAAAAATTCTTCTAACCCTTTGACTGGCAATCGCGGGTGAACCTGCGCTGCTAATTGACAGATAGGGCCCGGCGGGTACACCCGTGCTTGCCAGATAACGGTCAATTAGCAGCACAGGTTCACCCGCGGTTGCCAGTCAAGACTATATAATAACTTACAAGATTATACGCTTGTAAGATGAATAACAAGTGAGTTAACAGTCACGACAGAGTAAAAAAGAAGGGTCTTCAGATGTGCTCTGAAGAATGGTACGGAGGATGCTGAGATGACGAGTTGAGAAAGACTGTTCCAGGTACGAGCAGCAGCAACCAGAAATACAAAAGTAACTTACTAAACATTTAACATTGCACTTGACATATAATGTGTGCTAAATAGATGATGGCTAGCCAGCTGAATCTAGTGCATGGAACCTTAACAGAAAAAGAGTAATAGTTTGGATTAATAACAACAATAATAACATATTGTATTTGTGTTTTTATTTGTATGTGTTCGAACTTTCATTGTATGTCCTGTTTAGATTTTGATATCTAGCATTGTTTTTTATGCTACAATTTTTAATAAACTTACTTACTAACTTACTTACTTATAAATAATAATAAAACAAGGTGTTGCCCTAACGGGTCGTAACACTACTGGCCCGCCGTGCAGCCATGGAGCCATAATTAGATTGGAGGCGGCATGACTTCATCGCCTGGCCTACAGGGGTGAAGCCACCTGCAGGCCCACTGTGGAGTGTTACAGACGACGACGACAGACGCCAGCGACCTTTACTAGTCTGGCGCCTCCATACTATGTGTAGGTGGGCCATTAATGAGAACAGCAACAACAATAACAACTACAAAACACTCACTAGAGGTCGCACCAACCGCTATTGCACACAGAACTTGACAAACACAGACCACATCTGTAGCTGTTACTTATTTACAGTTTCAAATTCAATTCTGCCTTTTTCTCACCTGGTAAAGTAACAAAAGCAATCAATAATCTACCTGACAGTGCATAATCGGAGACAAGCTGTCCATCTCGTCAACCATGACAAGATTCTTCAACATGCGTGGAGCAAAGAAGAATGTGTCGCCTTCCTCCAGCGGCATGGAACTGCTGAACTCTGGCTCATCGTCGTCGTCACCCAGGTGTGCTATCTGGTACAGGTAACTGTACATACAAACAGACAAATAGCCAGAGTAACTTACTGAGCCGAGGTTTAACATCCACCCAATCACTTAACATGCATCCATTACAAAATATACTACAACATAAAAATCCCCCCCCCCAAAAAAAACTAAAGCCAGGTTTGGTCGCCTCCTATGACCTCCGGCATGGAACGGGTCTGTTCTGGAAGGAGTAGATAGATAAGTCAAGAAGTAAACTAGTTTAAGGAAATAAATAGGTGAAAAAGAAAGCATAAGGAAAGAAAACAGTAAGGACTAAAGAAATTGAGAAAGGAAGTTTAGTAAACACACAAACAAACAATTTATATAGGACCGAAATCAACACATGAATTACGATGCATTTCCGCCCCGGAGCCCGTACGGGGCGAACCTAAAGATACTATACTACAAAACAAACCCAGACAACTAAGTGCAGGTTCGGTTGCCTTACACAACATCCACGTGTGAAACCTGCCTATTTTTACAATCCCTGGGTACGCATGAAGCACAGCCAGTTTATTTTATCTGGGTGGGCCGACGGACCTAAATAATAAACAAAAATGTTTCAGGTTACTGGAGTGGTACTTGTACTTTTTGATGTTCAATCAATAGTATTAAACTAATGAAGGCTACACACAAAAGACACAATGAACACAAAAGAAACTTGACGGCATTAAAATCCACAGGCATCAAAATCGATTGATTGACTGAGTTAAGGTTCTACGTCCCATCCGACACAAAGCAGGTCATTAGAGACATTCTTCCCAGCCAGTTTCCTGGCTTAGTACCGAATAACGCACTTTAAAACATCAAATGCAAACAAAATGTACTAACATAAAATCAACATAAAAGAACTAAAGCCAAGTTTGGTCGGCTCTTACGACCTCTGGCATGGCAACGGAATGGGTTTATTCTAAAAAAAATAAATCAGTAAAGGGAGAAGTAAGAGAGTAAACAATTTATACAGTGCCAGAAACAGGCAGTAAGACGAAACTGGACTCCTTGTTAATTATCAAGAAAATAAAGTTTAACAGCAACAACTGTGAAAAGAGAGTCCACTTCAGTTAGAGGTGGCGCCATCTGGTGAACGCATACGAAGGAAAGGCAGGCATGGTGTATTTGCAGGTAAAACTGTGTGATCCATGCCTGAGCGCTTTGAGATATACATAGTATATAAAAGGTGCTATATAAATACGCCTCCTTTCCTTTTCCTTTTTGTAGCAGACATCTATCAAAATGTTGTCAAAGACTGTGCTCAGTTAGACGTCACTAGTCATCTAAAAACCCTCCCACAAAGCTACTCAACATGTGCAAATCTTATATGTATAAAACCAAAACTGTCTGTCTGTGTCTCTGTTCTTTATGCACGGCCACAGTTTTGAGCGGATCAGGACCATATTTGGCACGTGGCATCCTTATACCCTCCGAATGGTCACGGAATGGTTAGCGAGCACTGCTTGTGCCTGAAAGCTCGCATTCCGTCTATGTATGCCGCTGCAAATGGGTGGCGAGCTCCATCAGGGAATTTGAAACTAGCGGGCAGCAGGCGCAACGGACCAAGGGTGGCAGGCACGCGAATCAAGCGCCGTAGGTGCAAGAAGTAACTGAGCACCTTAGGCAGGAGGGTGCACCGCTAGTTGTTATCTATAACGGCAGACACATCGGTACAACTCACTGGTTTCCGAATTCCGAGGCAACAAACAGAAATCCGGTTTTCAGCACGCACATTGCAGACGCCACCGGCACAGTGTCAAAATACTTCAAACGGATCTCAGTTACCTACAAACATTGCAGAAAATTATCACTAAAGCACTGTTGTGTTCTATCGAACTCGGGTCTATCAAACGCAACCTATAAACGGCCAAAATTCGTAGAAAAACGAGGCACTGTCGCGACACTGCCAAAATTGGAATTTGCACATCTCTAAAATTGGATATCTACTTCCGGTTTGTCACAAAAACAATAGTTGACTGGCCGACGGCATTTCGCAGCCGCACGCAACATTTTGTGATATCACTAAAAACAAAGTACACAACAGATACTTATTTGTATTTGATAACACGAACTGAGGCAATTCATTCCCAACATTCAGTCACTACGGGGTAACACAAAACCCGGCCATTGGCCACCATCCACCATGAGCCAGAGATGTGTGGATGCAGTCATTTTAGCATCCGTGTCCATCCGCATCCACTAAAAATACTGTCCGCGTCTGCAGTTCTCCAAGGACAGGTGTATGTTGATGGTCGGTATTCAGCCTTACTAGCAGTAACGTCAGCAACATACTCTGTTCTATCACGGACTAAAGATCTTCTGTGCACATGGAATATTTCAACAAATCATTACAAAAACGACGTTAGTTATGTACTCAGCTGAAAATCAACGTGACTGGCCGACCATGCCTGCAACTACACGCAAGACTGCATCCGCGTCCGTCCACGGACACTGCAAAAAGGCTGGTTGGTTAGAGTTCAGCGGAGCATTCAACACAATTTAGGTCATATCATGCCTTTAAGGTAAAATTATATTACAAATATTAACATTTAATGAGTATGACGCTGCGAAAAGCTTGCGGGCGCAATTGTGTCCACATATCTCTGCTGTGAGCCAAAAAATGCTGAATATTTCACAAGGTAATGTAACGTCATGTTTAAGGTAAACTTTATTACAAATTTACAGCTGGGTCTCAAAATGACAGAATTTTTTTATAATTGGTCAGAACTCGGTGCAGTTATGGGGTATCTCATTGACTTGCAGTGGTGAATGGCTCAGGTCTGACGCATCACCTAATATTTACGGTAATTGTGCAGTGCAAATACATGGACTGACCGATTAAAGATTTTCACCATGCAATGCTATGGACCAGATGGATACTAAGCCAGTATCGTGCAAGTATGTCTGTGAGTCCATCCGTCACAAGTTTGGTTTTATCAAAACCGTTAAAGAAACTCTCACATAAACAACACCGCACGATACCTCATAAACTCTAGTTTTCTACAGCCAAAAATCTCGGCAAAATTCTAATAAACTCACCCACAATAAGTGCACAAAATGCAAACGAGGTAGAACAAAATAAGTGACTTTCGACCAGTATCTCGTTATAACTCAAAAACAGTGCAAGATAGGGACGTAGTTACCCTAGAAAGCTAATATAAACTCCATGAAACATATTCTTCGGTTGGTAAATTATTACAAAATATACTGTTAACTATCACAACCAACATTTTTACCTTTGACGTTTCATTCTCTATCAGAGACCTTCATCAGAAGAAGTATGATCAATTCTTCTTCCGGTTCTTGCCACAGTAGTGATGGGATGTGGCAAGAAATCGGTCGTACGTGTGGCTCAGCGTATAGCTGCCCTCGTCCCGGTTCAAGGATTGTCGTCCCTC
>Ga0209780_1004632_pt1 | contig 10642 bp, 3 predicted proteins | sample WorMetexBAHAMAS2_FD_187384 | JGI IMG/M metagenome (GOLD analysis project Ga0209780, IMG submission 187384) | Marine gutless worms symbiont microbial communities from Max Planck institute for Marine Microbiology, Germany - Inanidrilus exumae... | ecosystem: Host-associated > Annelida > Digestive... | reverse complement strand
GACCCCCGTTATAGGCTCGCGCTCCCGCGCTCGCCATGCCGCCCCTCACCCGACTTTCCCCTCACTGCTTTCTGCTTCAAATACCACCCTGCGTAAATCATGCGTCGAAGTGCGTTGAGGCACGATTGATTGTTTTTTAAATCGCAACAATTAATGATGAAAATAGCTGCCACCGCCATAATTAATTATTACGCCGCATCGAGGCTCATACTATAATCAGGTAATCACAATACTTGCGCACCCCTTATGGGGGTTTGCAACTTGCAAGGCGATGAATGCATCATGTGTTATACCATGCTTCACGTAACAAAGGGGCCATGGCAAACTTTTCAACACGAATTTCTCAACTTTGGTACATTTGCAGATGGACCACTATAATTCTCAGCGGCTCAATTCTCCCGTAACTCTATATACTTCCATAACCTACGTTCCATCAACGCTAAATTAACTTCGCTTTCCTACGTCCATGCATCAAAGTCACTAGTATATTTGTTTCTCTGCCAACGTTCACCGTTACCATAGTAACAATAGCTACGGCTACGTGCGTTTTGATAATTCTTCCCATTAATCTTTAAATTTCTTTGTTCCTCTTTTACTTCAGTTTGCGAGTAATTTAGAAATAGTCAAATTTATGCCCTAACAGGAAATTGGATTTTTTCCGACTTAACGGTAAATAAGTAAATTTAAGCGAAATCGGTCCTTCGTAGCGAAATTCATACCGCTATACGGCCCATTATCGAAAAAGCATGATGTCATCGACAAAACCGGAAGTACATAACGTATCGCAACGACGCCGGAGGAGGACTGAGCCACGGCCACGGGCAACATTCACAAAAATTGGTAAAGATCGCGCGTGTGGTTCCGGAGGTATTCTCGCGGACAGACAGACAGACAGACACACGCAGACGTAGTCCAGACGTAGTCATCACAATACTTGGCAACCGCTCTCGCTCTTTTGTTGACTCGCGACTCATACTCACGATGCTGTATGACTTCTAAATCTTGCAATCAATGGGTTTTAGCTCTCGGCTGTTGGTTAGTCGGAGCTCAGAAAAAATAAAGTCAGAAAAGCAGTCGGACTGTTGCAAGCATGACGCTCCAATGTGCCGTCTTGCAGTGAAGTAATAATTTGCTCAAGGTGGTGAAAAGAGTACATAAAAACTACAGGGTGAACTTGTGGCATCCGTACAGTCACATAAATCGGTTAAACGTAGCAGTGCGCGTGATCAACTATTTTCGTATCAGGAACTACACAGCGACCGCAGCGTCATGTAAAATACACGTGATCACGCCGGCTGAGTCACGACATAGACAATCTCCAATTAGGCCCACCGCTCAGCTCAACAGATTGTCCTGTTTCCTACGTCCCAGCTGTTGCATAATGTTATCGATGCTCACGTGCATGCGTCTACATTATGTCCGCATGACGCTGAGGTATTTTGTCCAAATATCGTAACCAACAACTTCAAAACGAATTAAACTCCTGACAGAAGTACAATAAAGTAAACAGTGTATAGCAGTTAGCATCAACTTAGCTTTCACCGCTACGGGAAACTCTTCAAACTCACATGCCATGTGGGATCACACAGTGTTGCCTGCTACCCGGCTGTGGTGAGAATCCCGCCTTTACCCCCAGCCGAAGCAGTTACTCAATTTAGCGACCCCGGAGGGATGCAAGGCTGAGTTGACCTATGTTACGTAAAAGACGATCAGTCGAGTATTATAGATCCATGAGTAGTTTGACTCTTCTTTACTTAAATCCAGCACTCCAGAAATATACAAATTATCAACAAAAATAATATGAATCAGTCTTCAGTCTTCATGCAGAAAATACATTGGTTAGTGATATCAGTGAGTAGGCTATATACTTGTCACGAAAACAACAAACTGACCGTTTGACCTTGTGACCTTGAAAATGGTGCATGAGTTACACGTGATAGGCCTCCTACGGGAAATAATGATTCTAGCTATTAGATAAACGTGGAGACAGACAGATAGACAGACGTACAAACAATGTAGCGCCAACCGTGTCTTCCCAGCGGGACGGCCTAAATGATACAATCAACGAACTTATGCAATTTGCTGTCGACTATTCAGTTAGTTAAAATTGAAAATTCCATGTGTTACACGTAATGCTAACTTTAATTAACGAGTAAATAAATTGAACAGAAAATACATCATATATTAAGAAGAACAGCAAGCTGAATAGAATATTAATCTGGAATGAAAGGTAGTTAAAACTGATAACGTGTCAAGTACAATAAACGTTATATAAAAATTAATTTCAGCACTGATGCACAATACTGTGTTTTAATTATTTGCAATTTGCAATTACAATTATGTTGGTAATTATTAAAATTATAACTATAATTGTGTGTCCCAATTAAAGTGAGGCTGATATTCAAACCCGTCTACGTAGTACGCACAATATAAGTCAACAGAAACATATGATCATTTAACTACACTAATTACTATTTATTTAGCATAAATTGTACAAGTTTCAACAAAATGTACAACTTAGCTTATGAGATATAAAGTTTAATAACTATCAGTTCGAGAGTCAAATTGCCAGTACAAGAAATCGGTTACCGTTCGTACTCGCAGCAATCAATCGAGTTACAGGTGGTGGCGTGGCGTAGTGGTAGCGTCGTTGGTCTAGATCAACGAAGTTAACCTAAGCTGAGCCCGGTTAGTACTGGGATGGGTGACCGTGTCCGGGTTCGAATCCCGGAGGCGGCACTTTATTTCAGTATGTAACCAACCACCCAGGTCTACTCAGCCTTCTACCCTCCGTGGGATGGTAAAATGAGTACCAGCCAAAGGGCGGTGATGTTCTGCGGCTGGGGTGTAAAGGCAGGCATGGTGTAATTTGCAAGTAAAACTGTGTGATCCATGTCTGAGCGCATTTGAGGTGCTTTGCGTAAAAATGCGCTATACAAATCGACGTATACTTTACGTATACTTTATAAACGAGATCATTACCTGAGATAAAATTCTTTAATAATAATCTTGCACTATAACATTTATCTTGTCTTAAAATTATAATAAAATTTTATCTTTTTTGAAAAAAGCATAATATCAACAGAAACGTAAAACACCGCGTCATTGTTTGCGCAACTCGCGGTGGCATCAATTCAGCAAATCTTCGCGGTTCTGCGTCGCAATGGATTCATTGCCCACGATCAAAATTTATAGCCTACGGAATCGATGCGTTTTGTGATAACTAAATTTTCACTTGATATAGGTCTAGTCTACTCGTGTACAAAATTTGACGACTTTAGGTTCAGCCGTTCCAGTGATATGATTGGAGCCCCCAAAATTTTGTAATGGGTCACATGACCTGACCCCACCCCTATCATGGACAGTTTGTTGTCTGTAGGCTGTGACTTGCGCATTCAACCTGTACATCAAATTTGTAGTCTTTGCGATGAGTTCACTAATTACGAAGATGCATAAAGCAATGCAAAATGTAGAAATTGAGGTGGTTTAACGCGTGCTTAGGGGTCACCCAAGGTCATCGGACACAACCATTCTATAGAGCGTATACGACTTCCTATTCGAATTTAATAGAAAAATAGAAACTATGACGCTATCTCGTACCGTTTTAAATTAATAAATATAAATATATGCTACGCTAAGTCCGGCAAAAACTGAACCGCATCGTGTTATGACTTTACTAAATAAAGTTTAAAATAAAGGTGCATAATCTCGGAACTTTTACGCGTTTTGTCACCCATGACGATTAGTGTCGTTAGTACTGTGACCGCGTCAGTCACTCAATGCTAAGACACCGCATCGTCGGACTTCTTTTATAGCAGTTGACTGTCATTAACACACGAATGCGTGCCCCCTTTGTCAAACGCCTTTGGCCTTTTGTTACATAGTTCGATTTCCACAGGTTATTGTTGAGTTGTTAACAACGAAATGTTTAATTGTTTGCCTCTTTACCTTCCTGTGTAAATATATTAATTCTAGTGATGTAATGTTTGTCAATAAGACCACTGACAAGCGTGATAAGCTGGTTAACAATAGCCTTAGATTATTACTTACTATATATTTTATTTTTATGCCTTCGCCATCCGACAGTTTTCGGGCTGTCTTGTTGTACCGTTCGTCCGTCCATTCGTACGGAGAGATAATTGTTATTATTTGGCTCGAAGTTAAGCTTAGCTTCAGCCGAATATTGGATTCACTTTACGGCGCGTTTTGGCGTTTTTAGACCTTAGGCCGCCATAATTCCGCAATAATTACAAATTGCCGAAAATTCACTACCAAATGATTTTTACGGGATGTTTAGTTTCCATTTTTACCGTTGGAATCGATTAAAGTCATTTCCCTCTCCTCTACACACTTCGTACAAGAAACCTCCCCAAATTTTCTGCGACGTGCGCAACGCACGATTTCACCGATTTCCCGTGGCCGAATTTGACGAAATTTAAACACAAGACGTCGATCGGTGAGGCGATAAAAACTTTCGGAACAGAATTTTGAAAATGTTACCATAAGGGGTCGTTTTTAGCAAACGTGAACTTACGTTCACGTTCGCTATATGCTATCGCCGTTCCGTTTGTCTGTCATCTGTCTGTCTGTCTGTCTGTCTGTAACGTTCGTGTGCCCTACTCAGGCGGTTGAAATTTTCGGCAATTTTTCTTCGCCGTTTGGTACCTTGGCTATCCACTGTCATGCACGGAATATTTTACGGAGATCGTCCCAGGGAAACCCCTCCGTCGGGGGTTTAAATGCAAGAGGGGTGGCCAAAAGAGCGATTCTTGACATTTGGAATGCTGTATTTCCGAAACGGTGCAAGATGTGGAGGTAAATTAGTATTAATCACTAATAGGAAGTCGTATAATTATGAGCTTACGATTGCTACTAAAATCGGTGACCTTGAATGACCTTGAACGACGAAATGGGCCCTTATTTTGCGTTATTTTACCGAATTTGGTATAGTTCCCGGGGCGCATTGCGTAAAAGTGGTCGACAAAGCCATAACTATAGACAATTTACGATTACTATGTCTAGTAGTAAACGTCTGCAGAGAGACTGCGCGACGCCCACGGTATAAATTCCTCGCGGATTCATATAAAGTCAAGACTTAATATGCAGTACTTGCCTAGCTATCCTCTTGACAGGAAGTCGTATATGAGCTTACGATTGGTACCAAAATCAGTGACCTTCAATGACCTTGAACGGCGAAATGGCCCTTATTTTGCATTATTTTGCCGAATTTGGTAGTTTCCGGGGCCCATTGCGTAAACGTGGTTGACAAAACCATAACTATGGACAAGTTACGATTACTATGTCTAGTAGTAAACGTCTGCGTAGGGACCGCGCGACGCCCACGGTATAAACATTTTATAACTGCAATGTGTAAATTCTATTGCAGATTTATAAATTCAAGACTCAATGTGCAGTACTTGCCTAGCTATCGTATAATTTGTTAAACGAAGTAAGTTCACTTTTTGGTATTTCGAAGTACGTGTGCGATATCGTCGTAAAAAATTCACATTCGCTATCTCATCTCCTGATGAGTTCTTGTTATAAAACGCAAAAAGTTCTGGAAAATTTTTAACGTCATGCGACTTTCGGCCGCCATAAATCCTCAATGGTTACAAAGCACCGGAACGCTGACATCACTCAGTCGATTATTGAGTCACGTGACACTATAGGCCTCGTCGAATGTAGGAAGTAAACAGCTTGTACACAAATAGCCGAGCACTTCGAGTCGAATACTGCATTGTGGGCACTCAACGCATTACAGCCATTTAGTTATGATATCTCATAAACACCTTGAACGATTTTGATAAAACTAACACGGAACATTCAATAACTTCTACTGATGACCTGATTAGATTCTGGAGGTCAAACGCAAATGTCAAGGTCACAGCAGGCCGTCGAGGTGACGAAGGCATGATGCATCCACGTCGACGCTGGGGCGTCGAAGTCCATTTTCTAGTTTAAATTATAATGTTGCCGTTTTATCGTGAATAAATTTTAGCCTATCGTACACACGTCGTAGGAAACGCGTAGCCTTATCCGAATCATATGTGGGCTCTTTACGTGTCATAATCGCGTATGGTAGTCGTCGTCGTATAGCAGCTTATGCGGCAATTTTAGTTATTTTTCGTTTTTCGATATTCGTGTGCAGGCATTATACTGTTACATAACTTTAACTGCACACATTAGTGAGCCGAATTTCTCAGCTTGTCTTTCGTAAAATTGTATGCGGTATGTGCGTGTCAGCAATGAACTATAAGCGACATTTAGAGTTGGAAATTTAATTTTACATAAGGACAGTGCATAACATAAATATATAAACTCATATATAACAGACAAAAATAATAGAAAAGCAAAATATGTCAGACAAAATAAGGTTATATTTAAATAAATAGAGATGAAAGTACACTTTTGTGCCAAGCAGTGGTGTCACATGTATTCTGGGATCAATGTATATAGAGCTACCATGACAGTAATGTTTAACGTGAGTTATCCATAGTAACCAAAACAAGACAAATAAAATAAAATGTTGATTTTAATGATAAAATTTTAATCAAAAACCTGTGAAAATCTAAAAGATTTTTTGCTGGTAAACTGATAAATAAATTACATAACAAAAATTGGAAAAGACAAACAACAGAGGGCTTTACTTTTTTGCTATTAAGTAATAAATGCTGTGATGATTGTCTTCATAATGTACTGTTTTATGTTGTTTTACGTTTTACGAGGTGTTGTGGAGACACAGTTCAGGTGAAGTGGTGAATGTCACTACTCGTCATGTTTCCATTGGCAAAAAATGTAAAAAATCCATCAAAAAACACCAGAGTTATAATCCGAAATACAGTGCCACGTTTCTATAGACCACAATGTATACAGGGTGCGCCAATAAAAACAATCCCTTAGAAAAACTCCTGTTTCAGCAATGGTAGTACGGATTTAGGATAAACTTTTCAGATTATATATGTCAGTATTCACACAACGTACGCTGCAAATTTTATTAAAGCAACTGATATGGTTTTGCGGATACAGTTTAACAGTTTAAACTTTAAAGTCCACTTTTTCAAGTGAACATGCAGTTGCGCATTGAATGTTCACGATTAACGAATCAAACTTTGCATAGCATTTTACCAACAGTGCAAACTTTTCAGTGATGAATGTAAGCTGCCCACACAGTGCCCGCACAGTATTAAATACTGTGTATGGGCACTTTGTTTAAATTTTAAACAAAGTATTTAAAATGTTCACCAGCTGCAGCAACATAGACTTTGACCTACCGCTACCTGCACGACGCGTCATAGATGAACAAGACGGCAAATCGTCTGCAGAGTGCTCAAGCTCCAGTTTTTGTCAGGATTACTTGCCCTGGTCGCTTTAACCCCAAATACAAGTTCGCGAAGCGTCTGACTATGCATTAAATTCTGTCTTCACTACTTAGTTTGCCCGTCAAAAAGACATTAACAAATGCCAATAAAATTGTATGCTACTAGTTCACTTAGAAAAATGTACTTTTAAGTTCTGATAGCTGTAATTTGTAAATTAAACCAAATACTGTAACGAAATTTGCTGCATATATGGCCTGAATCCTTCTGTGTAAAACTATAAATTTAGCAAAAATCTGCCACAATTGCGGAGATATAGAATTTTTCCCAAGGGATTGTTTTTATTGGCGCACCATGTATAATAACAGTTAACATCATTTTACTCATCTGAATGTTTGTGTAAACCACAAACTCACCATGTGTACTGTGTACGCGAGTCATCCAAGGATAAATGGGAAGTACGACTCCACGCTGTTGTGTCTGTCTGACATCACAGCTGCTATTGGTGCTCATGTGCTGCTGCTGCTGCTGCTGCTGCTTTTGGTGGTGTTGATCTGGTTCAGTCGTCATCGTTGTTGAAGTCTTCGTCGACGTGCTGCCTGCCTCCACGTCGTCACTGTCGTTATCACTCGTCGTTGACTGACAGACATCCAGCGGCGCCAGATCTTTGTCTCTATCGGGCGTCTGGGCCTCGCTCTTCCGGTCCCCCGTCTGCACCCTGCTGACGTTCTGCTCGCCGTTGTCGATGCGATAAGCGCTCGAGTTCCACGCATCTGCCGCATCTGCCGCTCGCCGTTCAGAGTTCGGCGTCGTCGACGGCGACGGCTGCTCCACCTTGTATATGCCGCAGTGACCGTTCATGTCCGCTACGAGCGAGCTGTCGTCGTACAGCTGCTGGGCGTAGTCGCCATAGACGCTCGACGCTGTGCCGGAGTGTGGACGAGGCGCAAATTTCTCCTCGTACGGTACGAGGGGTGAGAGTCTGGTCGACATGCAGCGCGCGGAAGATGTCGACTGGACAGACGTATCGGCGAACGGGTTGCGCGGGACTGGCTGTCGACAGTCGGACGAGTTCTGTACCTCGATATTGGAGTGCAGATAGCTGGTTGACTGAGCTACGAGTCCTGGTAGCAGTGCCGGACTGCGGTGGTCCGCGGGCGAGAGAAGCCGATGACGTCGACTGTACGACGAGGTGACGGCGGCGGCGGCATCGTCGTCATAGCAACCTTCCAAGCCGTCGACGCCGCGACCGACCGCCGCCGCTGCGGCAGCAGCCGCCGCCGCGTAGACCGGCGTCGCCTGGTTGCAGTATCGCTGCATCAACGAGTTCATGAAATACGAACTCATCTTTCGGTCGCCGTCGGTCGGCACGCCGAGCGGCGCACGCCTCACGAACAACACCGGCGGTCAGGTCAGCTGACGTCGAAACGACGGATGAGTTGTCAGTTCGCGTCGAGAGTTGCGGGGATGAAGCGAAACGACGCCGTCGACGCAGTGAGCGTGGCTGAGCGACCGGCCGTGAGCGGTGTGTTGCCGGTAAACGGGCGGTAAGTACGGCGCGTGTCATTGGCAGACTGTGGTCGGCACGTGACGTATCTGTATCCAATACCTACTCACTCATCACAGAACTCCACCTTAGTGATACTTCATTATTGCAGCTTATAATAGCAACTGTCGGAAACGTCGCTCAGCCATATAGCAACCGTTGACACAAACCACTAACGTTGCGGCAAGTAATTGCCTCATTCATCTGCAGATTATCATTATGTCGTGTCCTGCTCTACAAACATTTTGAAGTTATTTATTCGAGCAGAAGTTAAAAATTTTACCGCGCGCCGCTATGCTACTGCGGTATATGCTATCGCTGTTTTTTCCCCGCCGTCCAGGAGTTCGCCTGTTTGTCTGTCACAGGCTGGTATTGTATCTAAACGGCTGCACGCGTCACTACGCAATGAACTCCCCATAGCTATAAAGACTATAATTTTAAATTTTCTGAAGCCAATGACCGTGAGATTTCGACGAGATACTTCCAATGGAGCACTAAATACACCTAAAGTTAAAAAATACGTTTTTTTTACCTCGCGACGCTATGCTAGCGCGACATTATGTTGTCGTCGTGTGCCCGTCTCTGAAATGGCTGAAGCTAGAGTCCTATTTTATACACAGGTAAACTACATCATATCCTAGCTTACGGAAGACAAACCACCCTTCAAAGAGGCATGGTCAAGATCACGTGACCCGTTTTTTAAAATTTTGCCCTAATTATATTTTTGAAATCAGTGAAGCCAGGCACTTGAAATTGCGTGTGCTGATTGATACACAGGGGGTACTAGTGCATGCATGATATATTATCCCCGAAAGCGATGTGTTGAGAATCACGTGACCTCTTTAAATTTAGAGAAATAAGTGATAAAATTTCGTTAACAGTGCAAGATAGGGACATAGTTGCAATCGAACACTAATAGGAAATCGCGTGTGGTCTATCGAATGACACCATTGCCAATGCCCTTGAATGACCTTCAAGGTCAATTTTGCTGTTTGAAACCTTTTTAACTCTCATACCTCGTGCAACAGCACGAATTTACAACATAGCGTGTCGCGCGGTCCCTCTGCGATAGCTGAGCTTCTTGTGACAAATAACTTGCTGTGTCTTGGAAACGGCATCGTCATAGTTATTCGGCTCGAAGGTAGGCTTCAGCCGAATATTGGATTCATTTCACGGCGCGTTTTGGCAGTGTGCACGCGTTTTGCTATAACTCCGCCGAAAGTGAACCGATTTGAATGAAATCTGGAATACTCTGAGTACATTGTCGGGGGCTGGCCGCGGCAGATTTTGGGCACGATCCGCGCAGCTGTGACAGCTGGAGAACCAGGCGAAATTTCACGAAATTTGAAAACAACACATTGATCGGTGTCGCGGTGAAAATTTTCCGAAAAGAATCTGGAAAATTGTACCGTTATGGGTCGTTTTTTTTCCAAAAAAACGCAAAAAATTCTCGAACATTTTTAACGTCTTGCGACTTCAGGCCGCCATAACTCCGTAATGATTACAGAGCACCGTAAATTCACTACCAAAATAGCCCATTTGAATCAATTCGTTTTACCGAAAAAAATCGGTTGTTCGATTCAACCGTGACATTCAGTATTAGGTGCAACGCTGAACTTGCCTGCTACAAAAGTGAAGATCCACTAATGACAGACTGTAACGTGTTCACCTTCTGGAAAGAAGCGCATAGTGACTCTATTGAATTTATATGCGCTATACAAAAAACTCTTATGTATGTGTATGTATGTATGTATGTAAAGAACAGGGGCGTAGCTAGAGG
>Ga0209780_1004631_pt1 | contig 10645 bp, 2 predicted proteins | sample WorMetexBAHAMAS2_FD_187384 | JGI IMG/M metagenome (GOLD analysis project Ga0209780, IMG submission 187384) | Marine gutless worms symbiont microbial communities from Max Planck institute for Marine Microbiology, Germany - Inanidrilus exumae... | ecosystem: Host-associated > Annelida > Digestive... | reverse complement strand
AGATGGAAAAGGGTAGCCAAAGTAGTTTTCACGCCGTAATAAGTATTCGTTGTATAACGCTGCAGCATGCTGATCATTATTTGGAGCGTAAATTCCAGAAAAGTATCCTGCAAAATTATTTGCAATAATACTAACAGTATGAACTTACTATAGTACAAAGAAAACAAACACCAAACATCTACGTAAACAGCTCACAAAGACTGTTTGGAGATGCATAATAGGCCTGTCTGTAAAAATTGCGCCTTCGCCTTCTTTTATCAGCCACAAACTTAACAAACTGACAGTTAAATAGCGTAATATTACACTCCATTGTTTCAAGTGCCTTTACACAAAATATTTCACCAAGACAAAATCCAGAGTATTAATGTGAGCTTTGTTCAGGGGACAAACGTCTATTGCGCGATACAAAATTGGAAGGCATTTGTTTTTTTATTAATTTAACGATAACTTCTGATGCCACACGACATACTGTCTCAAAAATAGCACTGAATGATGTATAAAAGGAGCTCATTGCACAACTGGATGTGAACAGGAATATAGGCATACGTTATTTGCAAACAGATGTAAAAATTATATTTTGAGCGGCAAAAAGCCGAGTATAATGTCCGTATGTAACCCGCTCACATTTAGCAAGCCATAAGCCAGATAAACGCGTATATTAGAAATATAGTAGCAATGCGCCATTGCCTTCCTGCAGCGGACTCGTATTTGACAGGATTTCATTGGATTGCAGAATCTCAGATGAAACTTGCACAAATTTAATCTTGCAAGTGCTGCAAAAGAGCATTTGTAAGATCGGAGACTAGAGACATGAACAATCTGTGTATCATATGGCCATACACTACATGTATAGCAAAAATTATCGATCAATATTATTCAACAACAACATCATAGGCAGAAATACAACAAAATTAAAGTGAAAAACTATTAACCATTTGTGCACTTATACTTCAATAGTTTCGAAAATGATCTCCGACAATTTTAGAAGTTTTTAATATTTATAACAAATAACAAATCTTATAATAATTTACTGTCATTTTTATGTAATCAGGCAACTGATACGTGCAATAATGGTTTCAGAAGATAATATCAAGTAGCTGCTAAAGGCTCAAAGTCAAAGTAAGTAAGCTTTTAATTACTTTATCAGCTAATTTTGCTGTTTATTGTCTGTAACGATAGTGTTATACCTTGAATTTGTGACGTGAGGTCCATTTCGGACTTTATTGCAGTTACAGACCCAACATGCGTTGGAGCTAGTCTAGTTTTGCACGTCCTTAACACTTACCGTTCTTGGATAAGAAAATCACTGTGTGAGCCATGTATGAGAGCATTAGAGGTAGTTACGACGATGCGCAGTACAAATCGACGTATACTTTACTTACTTTACTAGCAGAATATTTAGGGTCAGGGTATGGTTTATAAATAGCGGGGTTCAGACATATGTCATGGCATCCTGACCGCCTATTAGATGTGATTGACAGGCAGAGTACGTACAGTGACGCAGCCGGAAGTGGGCGCACGACCGCAAGGTCACGCTCTCTGTCACAGCAGCTGAAGCTCTTAAACCGTCGCCGTCCAAGACAGACACTCCTGGAAAGACTTTGTGGTAGACGCCATTTGTTACTGCAATAGGACACTACGGTAACTCGGGTTACGTTGATAGCGGCGATAAACGTTGACGATGCTGTTTATCGCTCCTGACATTTTGCAGTATAACAATGACCGACATGAACTCATTGAAGAAGCAACGGGTAGTCGTCTGAAACTATTTAGACTTACAGAAAAGAGGACACCCTCCCAGCGAAATGTTAAAAGTCACAGTTCACTCACTTGATTGCGACTTTTTAAATACAGATTCATCAGTTTTACAGTTAACAAGTATGTCGGTCCTCTTTATTGTCGGGCCGAAATGTACGCTGGCCGCGGCGTATGCTGCCCCCTGGTGAGTTACGGCGAGTATGCCGACGGGACATACAGACGGACAGATGCCAGACCATTACATTACGCTTTTTGCTATGGACCCGGCCAGCGTAATACTTTTTCAGGGGAGTTGCGTACCATCGATCTAGAGCGGCATATGCATTATCATGCACAATACCGCGAGAGATCGCAAGTAACTCGAGAACCATTATATCGACTGCCGTATTCGAAATAGGGGACTAATCAACGTTGCTTGCAGTCACGTATGCTCTCGATTCATCAGTAAGCGGTAATATCTTGAATAAGGTACAAGTTGGAGACGTTGTGTGCAGTTTACTTACAATGGAACGTTGCAATATTTTGATCTATCAGGAATAGCACAGTAACGTTGAGTCACTTTGAAACTTAGCGCAAAAGCCAACCTTATAGCGCACGGCACTCGTTCTCTTCCGTTCTACTGGTAGCATCGTCCAAGAGACGATTGTCTGAAGGTTCAGAGGTAAGAATGTCGCTGTATTTGTGTTGTATTGTGCAGGTCCTACACTGTGCACACTGGAACATTTCCTGTAGAATCGCTGAACTATGACAAGCTTGTAAGTACTGTTGTTTGTCTAAGTTAGTATTGTACTCTTATTAGCATTTCATCTTCCGTAGGGTTACGGAGTATTGCGATCAGCGTGTCTGTATGTCTGTTTGATTGTCTGTCTATCGGCTCGCATATCCAGAAAAACACGTCCAAATTTTACCAAATTTTCTGTGCATTTTACCCGTGACCGTGGCTCGGTTCTTTTCTGACGGCAGTGCAACATATCTCACGTACTTCCGGTTTTGTGGATGACGTCACGTTTTAACATAATGGAGCGAATGGGCCAGAATTAATGACGACGCGTATGTTTCGTCCAGTTCGCCAGTTGGCGGCACCGGAGGCAAAGTGTGCCGTCTCCGACTGCATCTTGTTAGTGGTTGAAGGTTGGTTATGCGTTCAATGTAAGTAACTAACTGAAAAGACTTACTGTCTTTAAAAATGACTATAGACCGCATACCGCAAGGTGTCTCGCTGATATGCTCTTCTTCTCTTCCGCCATCTTGGGTTTACGATTAGACATACATACACACCGTAGGTATATCGTGGACTGGCGCGTGTTGACTGGGCATATTATGCTGTGACATCTGCTTGTAGCACAAATAGCCTACGCCGCCGCTGCTACTAGCCGACCACACGCTGGAATAAATCACGTGACCCTGTAGACGTACTGGAGAAGCTTTGCCTCTTGCATAAGCTCCGCCCAGAGTTACAGCATATGGCAAATAATGTAGATTTCATGATTTCTATTGATGAGACGTTAAACTTAACTCGCAGTACATCTGGACACCAGAACATGCCGTGCATCAGTCAGTTAACAATTTAGCATTATCTCTGTTGCAGCGAGGAAACATCGTGCAACGTCGTAGCCCACTTACTGTACGAGTCAACTACCAAAGCGTCTTACTCTAAGAACGTTCGGTCTGCCGTGGTGTCTCACAATCGGTCACGGCAACTCGTCCGCTGTCCGACCTGCTAGCTCTTAAATCACTAATGGTTTCACTGCTGTCGACTTTGAGAAAAAACTGGTCTGCGCGGCACGAGACGAGGTCGTTCTTTGTCCGCCGAATGAGTCAGAAATGTGTGTAGCCGACACGCAGTGGTTTGTTGTGGTTTTCTTCGACGTCGAGCACGCTGCGTCGTAAATTAATTTCAACTCTCCGTCGTACCGGCCCAGAGTTGTAGAAACTAAACGAACTGGAATATTATCTATACGTTAGCTTTGTGACATCACATTTAAGAATAACGTAAGAATATTTAGGCTAAATCACAATTTCCGTTGATATTTTCCCATCGCTTTTTGTCTATCTCTGGCCAATTTTGCTGAAGGATGATATTACACTGACCGTGTCTAGTGGACAACGTTATTGTGACGGTCTGGCGTCCGTCCGCCTCTCTGTCTGTCCCACTCCCGTCGGCATACTCACCATGACTCACCAGGGGGCAGCATGCGACGCGGCCAGCGTATATATTTCGGCCTGACAATAAGGAGGACCGACATAGTTGTTGTGATAAGAATTCTTGGTCTGTGCTTCTGATAGACGGACTACAATCAGATTCCGCACTATGATAACTGGCAGTAAAAGGCTACTCGACTATTAGTGTTTAGCACATCATATTGTTTCGTAACGTTTGTATTGTTTTACTAACTCAGAGAGACAGTTGGTAAGGCTTTGAAAATATAAACAATAATTAAAATAATGACCGTGTTATATTACTTAAGGCCTTTTATTCACAGTGACAATTTAGCTTACATTCTAATATTATAATTAAATACGCAAGTATTAAACGTTATCACACACAGATACAGGTGACTTTTATTTCGTACAATTGGCATAATATCCATTTTGATCTTCTTATCACAGCCAACTACAGCATAAAACTTCACTTTTATCAATTACATCAGAACGTCATGATGCCTACGTAGGAAAATACGAGAATTCGCAAATCAATTTCAAAAATCGTGTCAAATATCTTCTTTGTCTTTTTAAAACCATTTCAAAATCTTTAATGGATAACGCTGTCGAGGTAAGGGACGTTTGTCCGCGAGTTTCACAATTTGAGGGAGTTTTAAAAATTGTTGAAAAATTCGCACAAACTTGTTTACAGACGACGTAGTCGGAATTCTCGATCTTTTAACTACACCGACATTTACATCGAATGCTGATTACATTTAGGGCGTATTCGATTATAGAATCCGGATTTGGATTCACATAGAATCTCTATGGCAAGCGGATTTACGTTTTATTCGTAAATAGCGATATCGCTAAATCGAATTAGCGATATCGCTATTTACGAATAAAAGTTAAATCCGCTTGCCATAGAGATTTTATGTGAATCCAAATCCGGATTCTATAATCGAATACGCCTTTAGTGTGCCTCGGACGCGCAATGATGGATACAAAATATACAGTCACACAACAACGACGACTAGTTAAAGCCATACTACATCTGCACGCTTCCGTCTCAAGCTGGCCACATTCCATCTAACTGGGCGCTACCATCCGCGGTGACAGAGATGGAACGCTATCCGTACAGCCGTACCGTGAGTGAGCTTGAGCAGACCCGGACAAGCTTATGCTGAGAGAAGAGTAATCAGTAGCCGATGCAGGACGTGTTGAGCAAAGCAAATAGGCCTACGTAAAATGCCCATTACAAAATTTATGTAAATATATGTACGCATGAGCAGATACGCTTTCTGCGGCATGAATCGTCTCGATACCACAGCTGCGCATGGAATCATATATTAGCATAAATGATGCAAATAAGCACGATAATATGCAGTTGTCTGTTGTGCCGTCTTTCAAGCCAAGCGACGTCCAATCGAACTACAGGATAGGCAGATAGACACCGAATTACGCGGGGTACGATCCATGCACTTCGGACCTCCTTTCCATAGTCGCGCCGTGCATTCACAGGATTCTACTGCGGAAAAATTAACGTCAAATTGTAGACAGCTTAAAATATTTGCTGTCAGACACCGTCATAGGCTATACTGGAATATAGTGTAACAAACAAAAATGACGTGGCATTATAGTTGTCTTCATCCAACGAAATTAGTAATAGGAGGCAGCATCCACTATTTATCATTTGCGAGGACATTCTTTAAAGAATTAATGCGTTTTATTGTCCGTAAACAATTTGCTCCGTCTTTGCTGTGGCACTCTCGCATTTCAGATTATTTAATTCAAACCGCGGTTGTATCACGAATACTGTACAACTACTGTTGGTCGATGCTACACATGTAAGCTGATCTACGCAATAAATCACTGTGCAATGACAACTCCGAACAACTTAGTGCACGTCAAGTTCAACCACGGCGAAGCAAAAAAACACTTAAGAAACGACTCCATAACAACACCGGCATAGTGGCGAATCCACCTTTTTGCAGCTGCGGTGTACTCTTACTCTTACAAGGGGCATGGCACTAAGCGGTCAACTGAAAAATTCAAAAATTAAAATTCAGAATTTAAAATTCAAAATTTGCCGGTATAGAACACCGCGACGCATGGGCGACAGCGTATCGCTGGGCAGTGAAAAATACGGATGAAGATTCAGAAGCAAAGCATCTCAGCGTCATCGATCGATGAACCACATACAAAAGCAGTGTCCCGTTTACCTTTTATACAGATGTAGATGCACTCAATTCTTTACAGGAGACAGTAGATTACACGGGTCGCGGTTCCTGTCTGTCGCATCTAGCCACTATAGACAAATCCACAACGACAAAATTGAAGTCGGAATTATCATTATCACAACAACGATCGGCTTGTACGAGTACTGTTGACCATGAACCACTCTATACGAGACACCTGACATTTAGTTCACGACAACGACAGCTGCAGACAAATCTATTCGGAGAAGTGTGGGGCTGCCAACAGTTTCTTAAGCAAAAGATCATCGTTGGCCGTTCACGGTAAGCTAGCTTAGGCCTATAAAAAGTTACCCTCATGCAAATCAGCTCTGGCGGACATTGAGATGCAGACGGACGCAGCCAAGTCAAACTGCGACATCTTGTGAAACGAACTGGCTACGCCCACGAATTTGGGAGCGATGTTTGAAATTCCGCTGTAGTGGAATTCAGTTTCATAATTATACGTGCTGTATGCCGTATCAGCCTCAATGGCCTGCGTTGAAGTAGTAGTATACAAAGTCCAGATTTTAAACTGGAAAATAAATGTTCACTGTGCAAACAAGAAAATGCTACAAGAGGTCGTCGACTCGACAACCCCCCAGCTATCAAATGAGTACAGAAAAGTAACACGAAGTCACGTGACAACAGACTATTCCTCTACCATGCTAACGACACTTGATTAATGCGCACAATAGGCCTAAGACTTTCACGTTTTGCGAGAATGTGATAGTGGAACTGCAAAATATGAAATTACCTTGATTATTCATAACGAATGAACACCAACACACAACGAAGCTACACACTACTGTAAGACTGAAGAAATTAATTTCATGAACACCATAAGCATCGTTATCGTTGTTACCTTCGCCACAGCTTTGCGGGGGGTAATGTTTTGACCCATGTTTGTTTGTTTGTCTGTCTATTAGCAGGATAACTTTAAAAGTTACGGATGGATATTCTTTGTGAATAGGTAGATTATGATCCAGAGAAGAGGTGATTTAACGTTGGAATGTAATAATTAGGATTCGCGCACTTGCTACACGCAGATAGTCCAGTAGTCGATTGACGTCGCAAGTGAAAGTGAAACTGGGAAAAGCAATTGGGTGCAATGTGTGGGAAAATTGAGGCTGATAGACCCGTGGGTCGTCGGTATCGACACTGTGCCGAGTTCAGCTTAGCGTGTCGAAAGTATGCGCTTCACCGAGTGCTGTCTACATGTTGTTGTTGTTGTTGTTATTATTTCTGTATGTCGCCATTAGTAATTAAATTACCATTTGTCCACAGAATCCCGCTATTCAGCGATGCCAATTTCCGGTGTATTTTATCGAAGAAGAAAGCAGAGACTATTGGCGCTGTGTGTTCGTACGTATCTACAGCCTGCCGCGAGGTAAATAATTCGAAAAAAAGTATAGTAACAGAATCGTTAAAAAATTACCGCATCTTTACAAAACGCATCGTCGTCTAGGAAAATTAAAATATATCGCCGCCGGCTTCAACACGGACAACGCTCAAGTATAACTTGCCATCGGACAACTCAGTTCATGTACACAGAAACAAATAATAATAATAATAATAATAACAGACCTAATCCTACTGCGGGCAATTAATCATTCGTACGATCGTACCATGCCAATTCGTACACTAACAATGTCGAAACAAATTGAACATGCCCACAAACGGCAACAATGTCGAAGCAACGTTAGATATTGTCGAACTTCAACGATCACCCTTAATCATGGATATAACGCATGAGTTGATTTTGGATCGAGTTGAGTTGGCAAGGTGTAGGTTGACATAGCGGGACTTGACTGAGACCCAAGCTGTACACTGGTACTTCGTCGATAGGCCTATCTGTTTTTGCACGCTAAGCACAGCCGGTTCACACCATATAGCCATACTACACACGACACGTTTAACAATGACACTAATAGCAGAACTACAGTCATCTGTAGACAGCAAATTTGTACGAGTAAAATGAGATTTTGACAGACATAAATATATACGAATAAATATTGCCCATAAAATACACTTTAAGCTAAAAGTACCGACAACTCAGATTGACGTGGTACACGGTGTTAAGACCCGTCCACACCAGCAACAATGTCGAAGCAACAGGCAACATTGTCGAAGCTACGTTCGACTTTGTCGAAGCAACATTCGACTTTGTTGCCACAAACAGCAACAATGTCGAACGAGTATCGTAAAATTGTATCCTTTCGACAATGTCGAATGTTGCTTTGACATTGTTGCTGGTATGGACGGGGCTTTACTCAGTAAATTAGACTGCAGAAGCACTGTACAGAATTGCGGCGGAGTGACGGTACGTGCCGAACATTGTACGCTGATAGGCCCAGCGAGTTACAACATTTATCGAAAACGGTCGGCGTCTTCGAATTCCGATAGGAAAAAAATGGAAAATCCAATTATTTGCAAAAATCAAACTCGAATACAAAGTCAGTGAAAGTTCGTCGTGCCCCTTCGAAAAAACTGTGACGAGAAAAACAGCGCAGAAGAAGCGACGCATGAGAGACAACGCATCGGAAAACGGTGACAGGTACGACAACTGATGAGGATGGACAAAGATGCAGCAACAGCATATCGTCAGCGGCGGCGTGAGACTTCGTGGCGCCCGGGGCAAACGTCCATGTTCCATCCTACCCGGACTCGGGTGGCGATCACTCCAATTATCCATTGTGCCCGTGGTTTATAAATACAATTTGCAATCACGCGATATGAAACAGCCAGTGAAACATCTAAGAAACTGCAGAAAGCGTAGATGGTAGCGCTTCGGACAGCAATAGCGAACGCAGTAGTCGATGTAACGATCGTTACCCACGCCGACGGCAGTCGTGGGAGTAATGTTTTCACCGGCGTTTGTCTGTTTGTCTGTCTGTGTTTCCGCACGATATCTCAGAAACCGATGCAGCTACGACAACCCAACTTGACATGGAAATGTTCCACCATGAGTCCTAGAAACGCGTTTATTTTGGAGTAAAAATGTTAAAGGTCAAGGTCACGACACACAAAAACCTGTATCGGGCTTCAGACATAACGCAATATTGCCGCTCGCTGCGTACGAAAGCCACGCTGGGTTTGCCTACTGCAATGCTCCGCCGCAGCCGCACAAGCCATGTTAGCGACACCGGGTTTTTCCTGCATCAGACAGAGCGCCGGTTTTCCCGTGCGTGTAGTTTTTCGCACCGTCAGCCAGCGGCAAAACATTGCCGATGTGCATGGACTCTTGTAAGTGCTGTCTTCTTCTGGTTCTTATTGCAGTCTTAGATAAGTACATATAAAACCGAATGACAGCTTTCATGACTCTTGCAACCAACATGTACTGCTTTGTGAACGTTTACACTGTTGAGTCCGAAATGTCATCCCCTACAGGCGAATGCCCCCGCCCCCTTTGCCTTCCAGCCCGCCACCACGGCGCATCATCAGTCGTTGACGACACAATACAGACAATACGATGACAGGCGCCGTCAAATGCGTAATCCTTTGGCGTATAAAAATTTGGCAGAAATCATGTAACAATATTTTTGTCTGCTCTGTATTCAAATTCCGGAGGAGATGTCCCTGTCATACCATGGTTTACGCTTATGCGCACAATAACAAGCTCTACAGCAATCAAGCACGTAGCCGAAAATCGAATTAAGAGAACAAACAACACGATAGTCCCTTAGCAGGATGCAGAAGTAACGCCTCGGTAGCGTTACATCAGAAAAGTCATAAATGTGAAGGAGACTGCACGTTGTTTGTTCAACTTACCAAAGTTCAACGAGCTAAAGTACCGCATTATGTGATTTTTTGCAATCTCACGGGGATCATCAGTCTATCTGGCTGCGTGCCTAGCGTCTGATGCGATGAAAATTGTTATCAAAATGCAATGCTGATTTCTCTGACGTGTTTCGTGTGGATAATGGTAAAAAAGGTATAAAATCTGGGTACTTGCGTACACAACTTAGCAGAAGTGGCAGATAACTGGTATGATCGTGTGATACGGAGGCCTATTATGCAGATATCCACTGTCCATCCCAGAGTCGGTAAAACGCCGAGTTGCCATGTCCTGAACACAGAATAGCTATAACAAATTTTTTTCTGGTACCAATTTCTGGACTTGAATAAAACGAAGCAATCGGTACGAAAGATTGGCGCCGGTATTACGCGGTGTCGGTTTTCGGCGGCGATTTCTAGACTGTGTGTCATCGCTTTAACATCGACGTACGTACGCACACATAAACACACACAGACACACGCACGCGGCAGGGTGACGTCCGTTTCAAGCAGCGCCGTGCCTTCCTCCTCAGGCGCTGGCTGCCGACGACTCGAAGTACTTGTAGGTCGGGTTCTCGTAGCCGGTCATCTGCATCGCGGCGACGTGCCGTTCCTCGGGCGACGCGGCCGGGTCGAGGGGCAGGCGAGCAGGTGCGCCGGCGGCGCGGCGCTGCCCGTAGCGTCTCGACGCTCCGCGCCGACGCATGACGACGATGCCGGCGACGATGACGACG
>Ga0209780_1004630_pt1 | contig 10646 bp, 3 predicted proteins | sample WorMetexBAHAMAS2_FD_187384 | JGI IMG/M metagenome (GOLD analysis project Ga0209780, IMG submission 187384) | Marine gutless worms symbiont microbial communities from Max Planck institute for Marine Microbiology, Germany - Inanidrilus exumae... | ecosystem: Host-associated > Annelida > Digestive... | reverse complement strand
CCCATGGACTGTACGCTGCGCACAAGAAAAAATTTTTCGGCAACGTTTAGCGCCCATTCAGATACGATACGGCATAACGTACAGTCAGCGTGGCCTGTTACGTCATCAGGTCACGGCCAGATCATCGAATAAAATAACGCAAAACTGGGTCAATGCACAGGATAGGATTTTTCGCTACGAAGGACCGATTTCGCTTAAATTTACTTCTTTACCTTAACGTCGGACATAATTCAATTTCACATTATTAAACAGCACAATTGTGACTAACTATTTCGACATTGCTAGCAAAATGAACTAAATTAGGAACCGAGAAATTGGATGATTAATGGCAAGAATAATATGGCTTTATGTACAGCAGTCAGTATATGGTTGCCTAGTTAGCTGTACGGTACAGCGTGGTATTGGTTCTACATGGGTTTCGAGTTCGATTCCCACATCGGGTGCTGTAATTAGTTGTGTCACCTGTCGTGTACTCCAGTCGGAAACACACTTTGAGCCTATATTGAAGTGTGTCTCCAGATACACTGCAACACATCTAGTCTTACAGCTGAATATAGCTGTTGATTGCTGAAGGTGATCCTATCTGCTGAAAGTAATAAGTAACATTCTGAGAGACAGCAGAAAACGTGTTTAATTAATTCTCTAATGATAGGCCTACTGAAATTAGTGACAATTTTTGACACACAGTTGAAAACGTCTTTAATTACATGTTATAATGCGTCAGTGCATGATTTGGTAGGGCCTACTTAACACTGAAGACGTTCTTGTTTTGCACCGATAAAAATTTTACAAAGTAGTTGGTAAAGTAGTTAAATACTTGCATAGTAGTAACGAAAGCAGTTATAACTATTTGCCCTTTCAAGTAGTTAAAACATAGTTATAACTACCTTTTTGGGAACAACGGTTAGGTAGGTAGTTAGTGCCCATCACTGGGGGAATCTAAGTGCTACAAAATGTATCTAATCCACAAACCGGCAGAAGTGGACGTCGAGGATGATGCTACGTCTACAGACTGTGTGGCGGCGACGGCGCAGCAGAAGCGAAAGTGGTTGGTGTGTCCGAGCAGCAGCAGACAGCCTATACATGTACATGACCACAACAACGGTCAGCGTCGTTAGAGATAAGCCGGCAATCAGCTGGAGGACTGGTCCTAGCGAAGGTCTTTGTGATTGTTGGGGACTACCGATAGACGTATTTTTCCTTTCTAACGTATGGTTGAAATTTCAGCTCTGATCGAACATGATATAAGGACCAGGGTTTACTATTAATGTACGGTGGACATCTTGCGTTGTCTCTGTGTTCACGGTCCAAATTCACTGCTCAAAGACTCCACTTCCTCTCACTCATCACCGCCGCCATGTTTGGAATTTCTCTTTGTCTAGCTGTAAACACGACTTCTCAAAAGGTCGTGAACGGATTCTCATTTAATTCGGGGAACTGGTTCGCCTTGATACAGGAAATAAGCGACTGAATTTTGGGGGTGGTATCATAAAACTGGGGATTTTGAACCTTTTTGTGTTTTTATCTATCATCAGCGGAGCCAAAACTGCTATGATTCCCTCGCAACACTGGGATCATTTCCTAGGCCTGGTGCATGGAGTCGGAATATGAGAACTGTGTTGATTGGTGACTTTCAAAAGACCTTGGGGTCTATGAACGTCTTAAACCACAGTCCAGTTAAGTTGGATTCTCAAATAAACTGTACCAAAAAGGCTGAATGGATTGTGCTAGTCTTTGGAACGGACAATACCCTCGGTGAAGTATGCATTATATTTATCAAGGGTATGGTCCCCAAAAAGATATTCACCACATGACTCTACCAGAACTCAAAACTCTGGTGTGGTCAAGTTGTCAACAATGTGATCACATTCACTAAAGCAATTGACGACAAGTCAAAGTGTAACACTTCATTCACAGCAGTTCTGCATTGCATTTCAATGTTTCTCAGTCGCTCTCGGTTACTAGTTGATAATAACTAGACATCCACTGCAAGTTATGGTGCTAACGGGCTCCCTTCCCTTCCCTTCCATCACGTAAACACACCCTGGACCAGCTAGGTAATTGGACATTATGCTGCGAGTGCGATCTCTGCCTTTGCATGAATAATCTATGTCGCTGCAAGGTTGCAAGCATGCCGCCCTCACAAAAAATTCAGGTGTACCCGTTAGCCTGAATACACTACGCCGTCATAAGCTACGCCCAGCGTTACAGAACTTGGCAAATTAATAGTACAAACAGTACGCCACCAACATGCCCATTACGTCACATCGCACGACAGGTGCTTGTTCCCACGTCATCACAACACAGTACAATCATGCAGCTGTGGGCCACACACGTCGGCATCAACGGTATGATTATCACATTGTACCAGTCCCACAGCAATTTTATCTAGCCTATATGCCCACAATAAAGAGCCGGAACTGGCGAGCACCTGCATCATTGACTAGGCCTCGAGCTGCCACAGGCATGACAACTAGTGACCTGAGCACTCACAGCCATTCATTCACCTACTTTCCAAGTACTGCACAATCACGGCCATCGTCCAAATGTGAAGTGCTGTAGGTTTTATACAAGTTTACTGCAGTCAGTTCAGTAAACAAGCACTGTTCCAAAGAAAACAGTCCACTCCAGGAGACTATCTTATCATATCACCATATCAGGACCATATTCAAACAAGCTAGATTGCCAATGGTAGCAACCAACAAGAACAAATAACTGAGATGGTCACTCGCTCTATGTAACGTAAGTGCGACCATTAAGTAGTGCCTCCGTTCTTTTTTCATCAGAACTCTAACCTCAGTCTGTCACACTGGTACTACTACTTTATAACCGCTTTTATTTAGGAGGCCCTCCCAATGTTTTCAGGGCGCAAAATAACCCGCATGACAGTCACGTTGGGACATGTACAATATCTCTAGTTTTATTAAGTACCAGCAGTCCATTCAACAGTTACGTTCCATCTTTGTAGAACTCCCGACTTGTGACAGACAGACCGACAGATAGACACACGATGGCAGCATATACCGCACTAGCACAGCGTCGCGCGGTAAAAACAGACACAGACCGACAGAATTGGACACACTAGAGTATGGGTACAGTGTGACAATGTGCTCACTGTTGCAGCCTGTAGGTACACAATAGAAATTCCGAGTATCACAAAACTCCGTGACAAAACATATCTATATATACTATGGCCACTAAATGGAAAATGAACAATGCAGAGACTGCAATTCACGGTCACCCCACAGAACAGCTCCCTGCCTCAGTACTAACGCTCTCTGTCGACCTCAACGTCCTACAGACAGCCAACCAAGTCTAGCCATCTCTAGCACCGTCTACGCTGACTTTATTCTCACCTATTTTACGACCACTGATACTCAAACCTTGTGTGGTTCCCTGGATGGCCGCCATTTGACCTGTCGCACTATTACAGGCAGCAACATCTGCAGTTGATACCGACCAACATTAACGCTGATGTCAACGTCTTATGTATCAAGCGCGATCGGCCAAGTAGTCCTATATAATACCATTATATAGGACTACGTGGATCGGCATACACTTGTAGTCGCTGCTGGACTACTTCGACAGCCTCCATAAATTAATATACTCTGATGCACGTCCGCTCAAAACAGTCACCAGTCAACGGAGTTCAAAGACGACAAAGTGCTGTGCAGAGGCCGCAACACGCATGCCACATCACTATGAACCTGCCTTTCCTTTAGCTGTAGCCGTCCTAGGTACGAGGAATGGCCGCATTGTCGTTATAGTCAATTCAGTTCTCTTTCTCACAATAATCGAGATTCATTTCAGTCTATACAAACACGCATTTGTAATAAACATCACACAATTAAACAGTGGACATTCAGAGCAATCCTGCACACATTTCGTAACTTGTATTTACTGCTGGACTACTTAATATTTAGCAGGCGCTGAGCCACTACGTCGCGCGGGTCTGTCAGCAGCAGCGGAGACTCTGTTTAAAAAAAATTGTTTGCGATCATTGACAGTTGTTTTCCCAAGACCTTTTCTATACTGAGAATGATAACTGCCTCTTATCTATGATCACTGTGTGCAGCTGATATGAATGAAAACAGCGACTTACTTGATGACTCTGTGAGCAAAATTCACGTATACAACAATTTTAGCCGCTCATCCAGCGTTTCGTTAGCCAAACGTACATTGTATGTTTTGTGTCATACGGTACTAGTGTAGTAAGTGATAGCACTTTTAATCATGATACAACGACTAAGCCCATGAAGTCCGGATGACGTAATTGCTTTCAAACGCAGTTGCCGGATCAACATCTGCTACGAAACCAGTCACAGAACTGCCAGAACGCTGATAGCCCACTGCATCTGTGCAACAGCACCACGACTGGCGCTAGACTAACTGACAACAGGTGTTCTTGTGACGGTTGTACCATCCATGGACCGTAATGACAGAATGATTTCATCAGTTCCGTTAGCTAATCATTACACCCCGACACCTCTCTGCATGGCCTTGTCGGCGACTCGACTGGCTGGGACTAGAAATAGAACGGTATGGAGATGGCTGCGTTGTCTGCGTACCGGCAGCATACAAAAACACGTGCGTATTTAATCAGGACGCTGCACGCCATACAGCCGAGCGAGCCTCCTGGTGATGCAATAGCTACAGCAGCTGCCAGATGGAGTGTTTGCGCCACATCTGCACCTCTACAGCAATCAACCACTTAGTACTATCAGCTCAGCTCCAATGGCATCTGACTGCCGTGCAGGCCGCCTATACGGACTAGCTGATAAGGCCGAACACGCCACAGAGGCCCGTAGATGATAAAGAACACAACATCTGCAGTACAGCACCAGTTGCCACTCTTCTCGTGACAACAATATGCCAATAAATTTACTTACTTACAGTCCACCATGAGTTTATTGCAAAAACTAACTCTTACGTTACACATCTGACCTAATATTAAAATGTCCGTCAGTCTTTGCAAAAAAATATGAGAACGTAACGCAATGTTCCTTTACGACCGCATCACGCTTGAATATCAATCAAAGCACGACCTTCGCACTGAAGCAAACAGCGTCCACACACAGTGCTCTCAGCGAAAGGGATCATCAAGCAATAAGTACTGAGACAGGTAATTACCTCACGATGTTCCCAGAATGTTTAAAAGATCAGTCAAATTCAATGCCACACTGACATGCCAGCAAACAGACACACAGGACTAGATGAAGTAAACACTGCTGTGTGGCGCAGTTATAATGTCATCCAGCCGTTACATAAGTAAACTGTGTTATTTCCTGTTTCCATAGGTACAAAAAGTGTAAAAAAACGAGCAAGAAACACGGGAATTATAGTTAAAAAATAAAGTGCGACGTTCTTATAGCCCACGGTGTACATGTATGGTCATATGCTACAATATCCACTGCTTGTTGTCATCAAATCGTATCTTGTCTTACACACACCACCGAACCTGTCGGAGCACTGCATCTCGGTTTCCGGTACTACTTACACTCGGCACGGCATCTGCGTTCGTCCAACCATCATCTACTTGCAGTGCCGCAGTTCCGGCTCAACACTTACCTCTGTCCGGCTTTTTCAGTCGCTGGCCTCACGGTCTGGAACTCTCTCTGCATTTTATTGGTGACCCGACGATCAGTGCAAACTGTTTCAGACGTTTACTTACAAGTCTCCGCTGCCACTGACAGACCCGCACGACGCAGTGCCTCGCGCCCACCGTGCTATACACAGATGTCGACGGTGAACGTGATAAACTTACGACCGATGATGGTCATCAGTTTACCACACTAACCATCAACCTAAGTTGACAGCACCTGAGACGATCAGCCGTTCCAGAGACATGCTTGGTGCCCACCAAAATTTAAATGCTTCATGTAACCTAACCACGCCCATTTCAGTGATGGTTTGCCATTCACGGCGGGCTATCACTTGCTACGATCAACCACCATCTCCATCTCCACTCAATACGACGATATGAAAGGCGATACAAAATTTCGAAAATGGGGTGGTTTGGGATAGTTAGGGTCACTCAAGTGGCTACCAGTCAACTCGTCACACGGCATACAACTCGTCACAGGCAACTTACACACACGAACAAAATAACTTGACACGCATTTCCTCGTAACATTGGGCGTGTTCTGAACACGCCCATTGACTGATTATAGACCGAAGGAGTAGGTTTTTTATTGTTAACTGATTATGTTGTACAAAGCGACCACGCCCATGTTACGTTATAGCATGCGATACAAACTGCATGTTTTTGGTATGTTGTACTTTTTTCCCTGTCTTTTTATTACATGTGTGCTACATTTATGCGAATAAAGATATGTATATGTCATACGTTCGGCGCGGCGTGTTTATCGGCGCACTTCAATCGGAAAAATTAACGTCTAACGCAAGAGTCTCACTGTATCCGGCGCCAACGTCCTGCCAGCCGCACGACGACTGCCAGGCTGTTTAAGCTGTGGGACCGGCTGACGAGCAAGGATCGCACTGCTCGTCAGATTCTTCGAGCTGCCAGCCACATATTTCCAATGTGACTGTGGTACTCTGTGGACTATGGACTGTTATAAAGTACATTACAGTATACGTGGATTTCTATAGCGCATCGTCGCCGTACTGCACACTGTGTGCCATTTACAGAAACAGTTATTAAAATTTACTTTTATTGTTTCTTTGAGTAAAAAATAAATGTGTACGTTCGGTTCACGCCGACATCGTAACGAAGCATTGCATCTTTATTATCACACTGACGTCTACCTACAAGCAGAGCACTAAAACAAAATACAAGAACTCGTCTTGCATTTAGAGATAATTTATACCGTGGGCGTCGCGCGTTCCCTCTGCAGACGTATACTACAAGACTTAGTAATCGTTAACAGACGACAGACAGACGACAGACGGAACGGCGATAGCATAGGCCTTTAGCGAACGTGAAGACTGCCAGTCACATGCCCTCTTCCTACTGACAGTGAACTCGTCACACCCGTGTGGTCAACTCGTCACGAGCTGTGTAAAATGAAAAAGTCAACTCGTCACATGTGACGAGTTGGTCATGTGACGAGTTGACTGGCAGCCACTCAAGTCACTGAAAATAGCACCGTTCGATACAGCACATACGTGTTCCTATTAGTGTTCCACAGTAACTATGTCATTTTCTTGCACCGTTTCAGAGATACAGCGAGATATTGATCTAAAATCGCCGATTGGAACCTACCCACGTCTATTTTGCACCCCTCTTGGGGTGACCCCGTTGGAATTTCGGCGAGATCTTTGGCATCACAAAACTAGAGTCCCTGGGCTACCGTAAGACGTTGTTTCCGTGATCCTATGTTTAGCCGTTTTGGTACAATACTGGCGAGACAAACGGACGGACACACGATGACAGCATATACCGCGCCAGCACAGCGTCGCGCGGTACTTGGTCGCTGGAGACTGGTGCATCTAGAACACACACGATGAACTGACGATAAGTGCGCCATATAAATTACTTAAAATTACTTACTTAGTTTACTTACTTCATAAACCCTCGTGTCTTAGTCTTGTGTCATCGTGATTCTTGCTTTTTCTTCTGTTACTTCTTGCACAGTGAAATTAGATAGTAATCTTTATTGACAAATTATGGAATTGTTAAGGTGACAATGTCTGCCGTTATTATCTGACTAGAAATATAACGCAAGACGATAATGCCAAAGCACTGGAAGAAAACCTGGTACGCTGTAAACAGATGACTGATCCGACAACTATTCACAAGAGAAGATGTGTCTCAATCAGTCTAGATAGGTCGAGTTCATGTGAACAAGTCACGCGACACGCACAGACAGTACCGGCGACAGGCGAACCGACCGGCGGCCAAACTTCACTGCGTAACCACGAAGAGCTCACAACTAAATAAACAGTACGATGTGAACAAAGATCACCAACAGATTCGTCCCGGCTTACACTAGGCGCAGAAACAGCTTGACGTTGATGTTCGGTATAATAAAACGCGTATACGCTGAGTCGGTAGCCGGCAGCGAGCAGTACCGGCCCGGCCCGTCGCCGGACTCGCCGCCCTTCGCCGACCAGAGCGCCCCGCAGCCCCAGCCCGGCGAGCATCCAAACGGGCTTCCGCGATACCACCGGCGACTGCCGGCAGGCAGCCCACCCCGGCGCAGCACTGGAAGTGTCAGTCAACGGCGTCGAAGGTCAGTCGACCGACGATTAACCGGGCGATAGCTGCGTTCGATCGACATCGGTCGGTTTACACTGGCCACTGACGTGACGGTGACGTCAAAAGTTCACAACGATTCATGTCCGACGGTGCGGTCTGTAACTCTAAAGCTGCATTCACACTGCGCGCGCGTACTCGTAGCGATACGATCGCCGCTGAAACTCCTCCGTATCCGAGCCGCGATCGTATGGTATCGTATTGAAAATTGTTAATACCAATCAGGTCGCGTTACCAATAATAATAATAATATTCTAGCTTGTATAGCGTCAGTATATCAAAGACTAGAGGTGCTCAAAAGGAAAATGGCGAACGATAGTGAGGAAGACGTGATGTTAATAGTTGTATTTAACTGTCTTGCACAACGCAAACGTCGCAAGCGAAGACATACGTGGGTACACGTCATAATTAGACGGCGAGGAGAACTTTGAGAGTACCATAGACTGGCACACGATCTGCGACTGGACTGCATGCAGCAGGTTCAGAGCTTAATTTTGAATGCTGCCAAGTACATTCAAAGACTTGTTGAACTTGGTGGGTCTGCAAATAAGTGTCACATATGACTGTGAAAAAAAGCATTAAAACAACTGAAATGATAATTATTTACTGTCCTAGTATTTGCAATCGGCTATTCGTCACCGCTGCATAGTCCGCAGCAGCAGTAGCTACTGGCCTACATACAAGCATTCAGAGATGTCTATCGAACTGGCGCCAAGAATGCACGATTCACAGTCCAGCATTTGAATTTTCAGCACTAGCAGTTTCAAACCAATTTCAGCAACTTCTCGTCCTCCAATGTCGAAATGAATAATTATGCAAATAATCGCCACGATCGCTATCGCGTGCAGTCTCGATGAAGCATAGCCCTACTAACCCTATGGGACCGTCGAAACAGCGGACCTTCGGAATAGCCCGCCGGCGGGTACCGGTCACAACAGCTGCGCCATGCTATAGCGTTACAAACACTACTTACCTTCTTGGTGCAGTGCACTAGATTAAGCTGGCTATTCGTCGGCGTTTACAGCAATTCCTTCACACTACAGTCAATCCTCGGCCTGCTACCTTCAACCCCACATCGCCATGTGAACAATCTACCGTTACATTGGCAGGCAGGTTTAAAATTAAAAACTAGACTAGATGGACTTCGACACCCCAGCGTCGACGTGGATGCCTTCGCCACCTCGACGGCCTGCTGTTACCTCGACCTTTAACCTCAGACCTCCAAAATCTAATCACGTCATTAGTAAGGGCTAATGGTTATTCCCTGTGTTTCATTGAGATTGCTCAAGCCGTTCATGAGATCGTGGAAACAAGATCTGTCCGGATGAACGAATGCCGTGGACGGACAGCCCCAAAACATAATGCATTCGGCGACACCGTTAGGTGGCGAAAGCATAACTAGAAAGCACTCAGACAGTACAAGCCTCCAACAAGGCTCTGTCATGCATTTTCCCATAGTTGGACTATCCATCCAAGCATGGTAACACCATACTGCTATTTCTCAGTCCCACAATAATACAAAAATGCACGGTCCAAAAGTTTTTTTAAAATATCGTTTGGCCTTTCCCATCCTTTAGCTGATTAGGGAGTCTGGGCAGCGTCGCAAAAACTTCATCGGGTCATGGGGCACAGTGGCATCAGCGTGTTAATAACAATGAGGGACAATTTCCGTAAACTCTCACAGATGGTCCAGGGCAGCCCGACCACCAAATGTGTTTGACGAATTAAGCTTAAAAACTTCATTCCTGTCTTTCTTGATCACAAAAGAGAAAGAAAAGGTTAAATACTGAGGGAGAATTCCCAGTTGGTATAGGCCTACCCATGTAAAATATTGGTGGAGTGTGTGGACGTCTCCCTTACTCTCCCAGCAGACACGCTGTTGAAAATGTTAAATGTTGTATAGGTGCAGTGGCTCCACACGATGAACTATAATTAAAGGTGACAGGTTTGATCCCAACTATGTGTCATTTGCTAGCAATTATGAGCACGTTGACAATGTATATGTACTGCGATAAGCTGTGAGGTGAAGGTCTACAACAGTTGGGTCTAGTGAAACAAAAAATTATGTTTGCGAGATCTGTGAAGCTGTGGTGAAGGCTGAAGACAAGGGGATCGACTGCGAGATTTGTAAGGGATGGTTTCACACTGGGTGTGTTGACCTTACTGACAATGAATATGAAATGCTGGCATCACACAAGCTCGGTACCATTCACTGGTACTGTGCAACTTGTAATGTAAAATCAGTTGAGCTACTCCGCCTTGTCTTTGGCCTTCAGGACAGAATCCAGAAAACTGAACGTGAATTTGACAATGTGAAAAGAGAAATTAATGCTAAGATTTCAAAAATTGAATCTGAATACGATGCAGTGAGAGAAGATCTAAAGAGTTTGAACCAAAAAATAGAAGGAGTTAGACAGAGGTGTGTAGATTC
>Ga0209780_1004629_pt1 | contig 10647 bp, 8 predicted proteins | sample WorMetexBAHAMAS2_FD_187384 | JGI IMG/M metagenome (GOLD analysis project Ga0209780, IMG submission 187384) | Marine gutless worms symbiont microbial communities from Max Planck institute for Marine Microbiology, Germany - Inanidrilus exumae... | ecosystem: Host-associated > Annelida > Digestive... | reverse complement strand
TCTTCTCACTCCTACTAGCACACTGCCTGGCCCAGCGCCTCTGAAGTTACGACCATATGGCGCTATACAAATGTGTATATTATTATTATTATTATTTTGTTTTATTTTTTATTATTTGTCTACCATGTGTGGTAAATAAAGATGATTATAGCGCAAATAAAGTCCTCAGGTGCGATAAGCTTTTAAGTGTTTGGCAAATGTTGCAACAGTCAGTGACGCGACTCGAAGGGCTGTGGGCAGAGAGTTCCACACCATTACACTGGAGACTGCCAAGTCTCAGGCGCCGAGCATCGTTCTTGTTTACTGAAGGACCAGCGTCCGTGTAACGGCAGATCTCAAGTGTCGTCTGCTAGCCACGGACGAAACCGGCACAAAGTTGTCGGCTAATTACGCAGACGATGATTTTCAGCCGTTTGTTTGCAGCCGAGTTTTCGACTGATTGAATTAGCACACTGTAGTAGGCTATCCATTACTGTTTCTGAGTCCCAAAGTCAGTATATACGCAAGTAGCATCGGTTCCAGCAGTAGTTGCAGAAGTGTGTACTGTTTATGTAATGATCACGTGACCGCATCACGTGATCTGGGCGTGAGGTTGCTGAGGTGATGAATGGCCACCAGGCTGGGTGTGTTTGGGTTCGTTGCAGCTGTTCAGACAGTCGATCGCTCGGTCCATATACATTGCAATACGCCAAGCCAATTATCTGCGTCAGTACTAACCAATTAAGCCTTCCATCTCGCTTCGGCGCCACTACACGACTTAACCATCTACATACCAATGTTCTATGGCTGCACTTCTCAGTTCTTGTGTTCGGCTTCGTGCATGTTTCCTCTTCAAAGCTGCAGTTCGGTTTTTTTCAATGTAGACGTGCGTGCACCGTTGATTTGTATTGCATACGATATGATGTGGTATATTTGCGTGTGCTCAAAAGCTAACGTAGAGCCAGCTTAATCTAGCGCACGGCATCAAACACGAAAAAATAAAAGAGAAACTTAAAAACTGGTTGCTCAGATGAAACGGTCCGGTGATAGTTCGTGAACCCCAATCCGGAGGGCAGTGTAACTATGAAGGAAAGGATTCGTGTATAACTGCATCAATATCAACCCCTTATACTGTGTAAGGGGATGATAGTTTTGCAGTGCTCCGCTCCATATGATAGTCTAAACAAGAAGCACAGTGTTTTTTTCTGGTTCGGAATCGCTCTTAGGCCGATCGCACTCAAAAGGAATCAACGCGTATGTTTTTTTGTACCACAATGCGTAGGCTATTATACACTGTGGTATAATAAAAACTTCACCCTTTTTGTTTAAACAGCGCAGTAAAAAAGAACCGATTCTAATAATTTTGGTGTAAAAAATACTGAGAAAATTTAACATCAGACGATATAAATTTGTCTACTTCACTTTCAAAATGTAGCCACTGTACCTTTAGAAATTCAACGAAGTCAGTTTTTTCAACAATAGGTCGACTGGAGCAGTCGCAGCTGCAAATGGACAAGTTCTCACAACGTGAAATTGTGTTTTATTATAATCACTGAGGAGAAATTGTTCACTACAGCCAGCTGCCCTTTGGACTCACAAATGACGATGGCAACCAAGAAGCGCGTCATCTGGAAAACTTGCATGGAGCTTCGCACAGAAATGACTTTTGACCTAGATATTTGGCACCGTGGTTCAACTCGACCCTGTTCAGGCTAAGTTCACAGGTCAAGGTCATAGGTGACGGTTTAAGGTCAAAGGAGGACAGCAGGGGCGGCGGAAGCAGGTGCGGGCCCAAGGATGTGTGTGTGTGCGCCGCGCCTGTGTGTAAAAATGACAGGTATACTCGTAGGTCCGCTTGCAGGAATTATGGGTTTGAATGACTCTAATAACGTTGTTGATTTGTCTATTTTACATCAATGGAATCCAAAGTGCCTCAAAATATACACAAATATTTTTGTACAGAGCGCCCCCCCCAGACCGCGGGGCCCTAGGCACGTGCCTGCCTCGCCTACCCCTTTCGCCGGCCCTGAAGGAGGAAAACGTTCCTTTTTCGGCTGAAAGTGAAAGAACGAAACTGGGAAAACCAAATCCGGCAACGCGGAGGAAAAGCAGACCTAAACTGGAAACTGTAAATAAGTAACACCGGCCGCAAAGTCGTTGGTGCAACCTCGAGTGAGGGTTTTTCTAGTACGTGTAGTAGGTATATAGCGCCCCCTGGCGTGCTGGTTGTGGTCGCAAAAAGATAAATATTTTCGGTTGTTTTTCAGGTTTTAAGCGACTTATGGAAACATTTTATTTGGGAGTTAGTTGACCACGTCGCATCGTGACTACTTAGAAATGTTGTTACTAACAGCTAACTAACGTTCGCAAAGTTCCATAAAAATTGCAACTAGATGGAAAGTACTCTGACAGATTACAACTCCACGCGAAAGCGAAATTTGGGGTTTTTGTCGCCAACACTTGGCGACACTTGCCACACCTAGTATTAAAAGTATAAAATGTAAACAATCGCCGGTTTACGGAGTTTTTTCACCGTTACTTCCACATCTCTCTAGCGATCGTAACGAAACACGAACTTGGTCTTTCCTTTCCGCCTACGAACCTTCCCATAAAATATGGTACAAATCCGTCCACAATTTTTTTAGTTATCGTGGTCACATACAGACAGGACACGCAAACCAACGTCGGTAAAATCATACTCCCTCGCTTTCGCGGGGAGAATAACTTACGCGATACTTCATGTGGTAGTCGATGAACGAGAAAGGCAGAGAGACGTTGAGCGGTTTGTTCTTGAACGGGTTGGCAGCGCGCTTGCGTGACTCGAACGCCATCATCAGATCGACCCAGCCTGCCGGCCTCTTCGTTTTGAACACGTCGACGAAGTCTTGTCCGAAAATGGCGACAAGCAACCGCTCAAATTCAGCGTCCACTTCTGCACCGCATCCGCACCGAAAAACGTTACCCATGGTCAGTGGTTAAAGTACAAGTAAAAGAGTAAAGAGTAAAGTAAAGTATGAGGTACTTATATAGCGCGTTCTTACAGCCTAAACAGTCACGAAGCGCTACATAATGGCACGTGTTAACGGGATCACACAGTGTTTACCTGCCACCCACACGACCATCCTGACTTTACTCAGCAAGCATTCACCAGATGGCACCACCCGAACGCGGCGGCACACATCTGATATAGCTTACTATTCAATTTATCGACCTCGGAAGGATGAAAGGCTGAGTTGGCCTAGTTGGCTGACCTATAGCGGACGGCTTACCCACATAAGTGGTCACCCGTCAGCTACAGGTCCAGCGTGGGACAGGGAAAGTTCGCCGGACAAAGACCAACGTTCTAACCACAGTGCCACGCAACCAAACCAGCGTTTGGTAAGTAAGCCGGAACGCAGCCCCCGCATCTGTCCCGTTAGCGTTCCGGGGCCCGTAAACAAGTAAAATTAAACCGAAACGCACGTTGCAGGGCCCCCAAACATGTACAGAATCCGCCGTACCATTTGACGATCTGTTTCGTACAGCTATATTACAGTTTGCACATCGTTTGCATGTAGGCCCTACATATGCCACAATGCGTGGACTTCGCGAGAAGCAGTCCGTGCCGAAATTAACTTCACCCGGGGACCCTCATGCAGCATTGGGGCCCCAGAAATAGCAGGGGGTTCACATTTTAAGAGAGTTTCTGGGCTCCAAAAAGTATACTCTAACCACTGCTGACAGTGGCGTCTATGTGTCAGTAACGTTTAGGAGATTCCCTGCAACATCAACTTTACCTGATCCACCAACAACAACTATAATAAGGGACGCAACCGTACTGGCCCGCCGTGCAGTGTCGGCCGCCCGACCGCCCACGCGCCCGGCGACCGGCCGGCCAGCCCGCCGGCAGCGTTACAGACGACGACAGACGTCAGCGAACAGAACAATACTGGCCAATTAAACGGGCCAGTAACAAAATGTAGTCGGACACGGAAGTCTTCGTTCCCCGGTACCGCCACCTGGCGAACTGGACGAAACATACGTGTTGAATTGCATTGCCGTCAGAGGAAGACATAGCCACGGTCACATGTAACGAGTACAGTTAGTTAGTTAGTTGGAGTTTAACGTCCCCTTTCAGCACAAATATGGCTATATTAGAGATAAAAGTAAAGTTCAGGGGTGAAGAGCTATCCCTACCTATAACGTGTACAGAAAATCTGGTAAAATTTACACGTGGTATTTGAAAGACGTAAGCAAACAGACAAGCAAACAAACAGACAGACACGATGATAACAATACTTCGCATCACAGCGGGGGCAAAGTATCTAACAAAAAACACAAGGATGGGAGTTGACTGTACCCGAATACAAGCTAAGAGTCATCTGGAACTCGCTATACCTATAGATCTGCGAGTCTCGTCACTGTCTGCGGCGACATTTGCCAGACACCTGAAAGCTTGCTTGTTTAGTCGCCCGAGTTAGCGCATCTGTGGACTATTTATTTTGCGCTATATAAATGTACTCATTATTATTTTTATTATTATTATTATTATTATTATTATTATAAGACTCCAGTTACAAACCGGTGGAGCCGAAAGGAGCACCACAGACTTTGTGTAGTTCGGCAACGGGTCGATCAGCAGACACCAGTTCATGAACCGTGATGTCAACTGTGCCTCCTCCGCAATCCACCACCATGTACCGCGTGCCTGCCAGCAGCAGCTTGCCAGTTAACAATCGCCGGAATCTCAGTCGCGTTCAATCATGTAGCTCGGTTTGCAGACGGACTCTGGTATGGTGAAGTTTGTACCAATTATGCTGTGTTCTATAAAAAGGTAAAGGTAAATGACGATGTGCCCCACACCTCCGCGAGGCTACACTGAAATCGGCATAGTGTCGTTACAGCCAATGTCTTAAGATCGTTAGAAGTCGTATTTTACCACGTTGCTATAGGCCTAGTCGTGAAATGGCAGCTTTGGGATCGCATATGCTTATGCTTGGTTTTTAGGACATTAATAATTTACTACAGATTTTAATAGAATCAATGCCATTTAGACAGAGTTTGTATGGTCTAAGGCTTGGTGTGTAATGTGTATGTGTGTTTTCTTTTTTTAAAAATTTTACTACTATTCTTTTGTGTGTGTTTTACTGCTTTATGCGAACAAACGTGTTCAATATAGCACCGCAGCGCATCCACATATCCATGTACTGTAGCGTACCGTTGTTACAACTTCATTAAATGTTGTATATTTTAATTAACACCGAGCTTTATGACGTCTTATGATCTAGGCCTGATATGACGGAAGATTGGGTGGAAAAGGTGATGTCAATGACCTGGAATGTCCACTTGTTCGGCGACCGTTGCTTCGACGTACTCCGGTGAAGCCTGACGGCGAAATGACCACCGCACCGTGGTCGTTGTTAGCGTATCTCCACTCAACTCTAAGCAACACATTCCCGTATATACATCTATACCATTAATTTGCCAGCAGAGGCGTTTCTACAGGGGGTATTGAGCCACGGCCAGTGGCGTAACTTTGGTCTGAAAAGTGGGGGCCAAGCAAAATTTCTGACTTGGTGTACCGGTACTTATAAAGTGGCGTCCGTCCTCCCACTCCAAAAAGTGTGGGGTCCGGACCCCGCCCCCTAAAATTACGCCTATAGCCACGACCCCCAGAATTTGGGCTTGCCTGCAAACTGCCCCCACTTTTCATACACTAGGCCTATAACGTGCCATATACTGCTGGTGTAGTTGTTCCACAGGTCGCGTCAATTAACTACAGTAAAATTTCTCCTTACACACATATTGAGTCTTTGCCCCCTCCCAAACACACACATATTTTGGCCAAAATAGCCACCCACTTTTTGAGTGCCAGAAACGCAACTGTTTGTCAGATGCTCTAAAGCTGGGCGGAGCTTACGACGGAGGCGGAGCTTCTCCAGTAGGTCTACAGGGTCACGTGATTTGTTGTAGTGGTAGCTAGGCTTGCTGCAGCAGCATCGCCGTGGGCTATTCGTGCAATAGCACGGGTAGTGTCTAAACCGAAAATTCTACATGGCGGGACGGAAGGAGAGCGCGACCACGCGATGCCTTTGAGCGAGTAGTCTATAACTGTATGTACAGTTAGTGAAATACTTTTTACACACGTAGACGGTACCTTGCAGACTAAACGGAAAATGCGACGTGTAAATAAGTACATAATAGCCAGTGGATCCAAAGGGGAGAGGGGAGAGGAGGGCAACTGTCCCCTAGAAGAATCACCAAAATTTTGGTCACTCTTCTATAGGAAGTAACACAATACACTTACGTATAAATCGGTGTAGCTGCAAAACATAGGATCATCTTGCAACAGCAAATTTCATAACTAACTAACTACCGTCAACGTTAATCAGAGTTGTTGCCGCATACGTGATCTTAACGTCAACATGAACTGGTCTCTGCCTGGACCCCGTGTGGGGGTTTACATCTCTCCGCAGACCCCGTAGCTGAATTTACATGGGTAAGAAATAGAAAGGGAAGAGGGAAAGGAGGGAGGAATGTTGTTGATGAATGTTGTTGCTGTCTTGTACGCATGAAATAATATACTAATAGACTTCTGTTGGTTGCAGAAATGAAAAGATGCGAATATCGGAAAACGAAAAAAGAAACGTTTAGAGAACAAAAAAACGTCAAGCAACGCATTTTTCCTCGAACGTTCAGAACGTTTCAAACGTTTGGAAAAACAATGACTAAGGCCATAGACGTAGTTCAGGGGGACGGGGGACGGACCTCCCCCACTTTTTGGAGTGGGGGACGGACCCCACTTTATAAATACACCTCGAGCTTTGTCCCCCCCACTTTTCAGACCAAGGCACATGCAGTTACTTGTCGCACGTATACGGATCAGTGTCAAACCTGATTGCACGGCAAGGTGTTCAGCGGTCGGCGACGGAGTTCGATGACCGACCGATATTCTTCCAGGTCGTGGAGACCTCGGCCTCCCTAAGCCGAGATGCTGAAGTTCGTCGTCGCGAACCAACTGATGAAGATGCTGGCGGCGCACGAAGATGGAGGCCGCTTCCGGCTCGAGCGAAATCACCAGCTGTTCGGGACGATCCGCTGAAGCCAGTCCCGCCTGTTTCCAACAACAGTGTTTTCATAAGTTTACCGACCACTTCCGATTCACTCATGGCTTTTTATACTTATTCTGCCAACAAAAACACAAATAAACAAATAAATAAACAAATGGATGAATATATTACTTCCGCCAAAATGTAAATGGAGGTGCATATAGGCAGTTGAAGAAAAAGCTGAAGTCAGGACACTTTGTATAGCGTCTTTTTTCGTGAGAACTCACCTCTAAAGCGCTGAGAATGGCACGTGTTAACGAGGGATCACACAGTTTTACCTGCCACCTACGCGTTTATCCACGAATGGAATGAGCCATCCTGCCTTTATTCCCCAGCCGCAGCTCATCACCGCACTTTGGCCGGTACTCATTTCCCGTCCCATGGAGGGTAGGAGGCTGAGTTGGCCTGGGTGGCTGGTTGCATACAGAGGTGGCATGTCCACCCGAAGACGGTCATCCATACCAGTACCAACCGACCAATAGTGCGGCGGCCTGTGATCGAACTCACGACCACCGAGTCACAAGTCCGACGCCTTAACCACCAGACTACTTGTCTCTGACGTTAATAAACCACTACTAAGTTACTACTGCCACCTGCAAATGTTCTTACCTGATAAGCAGCCCGTCTCATAAACTGCTTAGCTGGGTCGTGCCATATCGCAGGTACGGTGATTACCCATCGTATGTCGTCGCTGGCGACCCTGGCTCCTGATTGGTCGTTGATCTCCAGTAAGGCACGTGACCGGAAGAAGCTCAGCGCATGCGAGAAAACTGTCATCGCCATAATGTGCTGTCCATTGCTGGCCGATATCTCTGTACTCACGTCTGGATCCTACCCAACATAAACTCAGTGCGTGACATCTGCAATTACTGACATCAACTGGCACTTGTGCTACTATGAAACTTAGCACTTGACACATCTTGAACACCTACACACACGACCATGCACACAGCTTGCATTGCTTCTTTACTTTTATTACGAAAACAACGGGTTCTGAGTTCTTTGAACGTAAAATTTATAACAAAATTTAAACATTTAAATAAACAAAAAACGCTCGAAAACCAACAAAACAAGATGCAGCTGGAGACGGCACACTTCGTCCCTGGTGCCGCCACCTGGTGAACGAGTCGTCTTTTATTCGGGCCAGTTCTGAGTGACCTTCAAGGTCATTCACCTATTGTAAGCCTTTTCAATGTGTTTTCGTGCAACTGTGCAGCAGATGACAAGATTTCAAGTGACATAGTGCGTCTCGCGGTCCCTCTGCGATAGCTGAGCTTCTTGTTGAGATATGAAATCGGACAGACAAAACACACAGACAGACATACAGACAAGACAGGCATACAAACACGCTAATCACAATACTTCGCATCTTTACCAAGGAATAGTATGTATGACTATTGGTGATCTGCATTGCAGTTAACCAGGTTTTAGCACTATGTAACTTTTATGACGGCTGTAAACTTGCAGTTTTCAGCCAGGAAAAGTCCGCAGCAGAGATGTATGTCTACAGTAACATCAGCCGCGGAGTTTTCTACGGAGCTCCGGTAGCTGGCAGGCGAACTTGTATACCAGCGGTGTCCTTGAGTGCGGCTATTTTGTGGCTGTTTTTACGTTCGTTGCGCTGTGCGATGATCGTGCTGTTGACATCGCCCGGCCAGGTGCGGGCAGCTGCTGAAGGTCGTCGCAAGGTTTTCCACATCTCTTCTATCCCAGTGTCATTTTAGTTGTGTTTTGAAATTGTCTAGAGAGTTCGGCGGCTGAATTTATGTTTTGCAAGTATACCGATCGACAACAAACTGAGTGTTAGGTGCGGAAAACCATGTTATTCATAATTCAAAGTCCAGTAGTAGACATGGCAGGACTTTGCATGTATAGCGTACAGCAACTGAACATGATTTCAACCTGTTAACTGCTTGACATCGAATACAAGCTCTTGTCGCTTAATTACAACCATCCAACCTTCATATCTTCATAACCTCATCTCTGTTTCAACTTCATCCCGTCTCAGTCTCAGCATTCTCTCTTCATCTCTTGCCATCTTTGCTTGACGACCAGCATCATCCTCGATACGAATAACTGATCGCTTCTTTCGACATACTTCACCTTGTCTCAAGACTCAACTCGACTCTCGGTGTCTCTCCGTCAACCTCATTCCAGTTTCTCTATATCTGACTCGATTACCTCTTACCTGCGAGGCTGCACCTACCACTACTTCTTCCTCTGTTGATTTACCACTTTCAACATGCGTAACTCCTTCATTCTTCCACTTTAAAAGCCACCTGTTTCACAACCACACACTTTTTTCGTCCCCGCATGACTGCCTCCACGGACTATTACCGGGACTGTTTCTTCTGAGCAAATTGGTTTTTGTTCTAGTTCTCTTATTCCTGGTTCCATGTAGTAAATTAGATGGCTATCATTGAATTTTTCAGACAAAATAGTTTATAATACGATACGATACCATATGCTATATTTACGTGTCTGAAAATTACACTCCTCTCCTGGCTACAGTATACTGCCGAGTGCAGTTATTTCAACTACGCAGTAATGGCGGCTTTAACCAACTCATACTGCCAGTTAATAGCGTACCAGGACTCTGCCAACCGCTGTAACCCCGGCAACAGTTCAATACTGATAGCTTAATGTACGTTTCCGTCAACAAGGTATTTCAACCTATTAGGCTTACGACGGCAAAAACGACCAATCCACAGCTGAAAGTCGACGAACGTTGCTTTTATATGATGCTCTATAGAACTTTCTAAATGCAATTTAGCATGACAAAAATTGCAAATACTGTTGAAGCTGTCCATTTATGCTGTCATCGACAAAATGCAACCGAACACTGCCGTTAATAGCGCTGACAAAATGCCATGCGAATGACCATTTTTAAAATATAAACTAGATGCGTGGCAAAGCCCAGCTTAAGCCCGCACGGCATTCTGTTGTACTAGGCTGTATAAGCTCGTGCCACCACATAACACGTGCCAAAGTAAGGCTAGCAGTGTCTCCCAATGCGAAAATTTAGGGGTGGGCAAGAGCTCGCCAACCATTCTCAGCCATCTGTGAACCAAAATTCACCACATTTGACAGCATGTAGGGGAGTTCCTGTAGAATACGAGGGGCGTTCAAAAAGTTTTGCAACTTGGCATGATAATGTAAAAATGAGTACGCATGGCACATATCAGTAGAAACCACATTCTTTACTAACTATAAATGTAAAAAAACTGTCGTTTTGTAACAACGTGTAAAGCCCATAACTGACACATATAAAACAGCAAAAATCCTTTTTGGCACGTCAAAGGCCGTGGATATAATACACAGTTCTTATTATATCCACGACCCTTGACGTGCCAAAAAGAATTTTTACATTTATATTTGCAGTTTTTCTACTAAATTTATTTACGGATGTATATTATTGCACGAGCCTATTTACGGTGTTGCGGTTTTGCAAAAACAAACGGAAACGTACAGCTTAAAATGAACAAGTAACACACTGGTGTGGCAATTTGTGGCTCGGAAGTCTAGTGGTTAGGGCGTTGGACTTACAATTAATGGTTATGAGTTCGAATCCCTGCAATAT